>Ga0210043_1000643_pt1 | contig 36345 bp, 46 predicted proteins | sample CryGeymet201501t_FD_183990 | JGI IMG/M metagenome (GOLD analysis project Ga0210043, IMG submission 183990) | Groundwater microbial communities from Crystal Geyser aquifers in Utah, USA - Crystal Geyser metaG 2015-01t (SPAdes) (version 2) | ecosystem: Environmental > Aquatic > Deep subsurface >... | reverse complement strand
TCTGCTGCATGTAATCGTGCATCTGAATGTAGTACACTTAATCGTTGGACGGAGTGTAATGATTGGGGAAGTTATACTTGTACGACTTGTGTTACTGGTTATCAATATTGTGATGGTAGTTACACTGACGCTAATGGTTGTGAAATTCAAACTGGAGTTACAAGTCGTGGAACAAATGTAGTTTATGGAACAAGTTGTAGTTATCAATGTGTTAGTGGATATTTAGATTGTGACGGAGATTCTACTGGTAGTGACGGAGATTGTGAAATTCAGGTTGGAGTAACTAGTTTCACGGAAGCTAATACAGTTTATTTGACTTGTACAACTGCAAGTTGTTCCTCAGGATTCATGGCTTGTGAGGGAGAAACAGCAACGGTTGATGGTTGTAATTATCAAATTGGTGCATCTTGTACAACAGGAGAAGGTAAACCTGGAACTTGGCAAAGTGGTTGTGTTTGTCAGGAATTAGCACAAGAACATTTTATTACAAATACTGAGGCTAAAGGGTGGGGTGACTTTTTATTATTTGGAAAACAATATAATCCAATTGGTTGGTTAATGAATTTAACAAATTCCGAAGGTAAATCAATAGCAATTGATAATGAAAGTTGTATTATTTTTAATGATGGAAGTAAAATGTGTGGAGCAGGAAATATTACAATTGGTGGAGGAGAAATTGTTAATGAATCAAATTATTCTACATATACAACTTGGTGGAGCAATGTTTCGGGTTTTGTTAGTGATTGGTTAATTCAGACTGGAGACAATTTAGATTTTAATCAAACAAAGTTAGATGAAAATTATTTGAGAAATGATGGGGACAATGCGAGTGGAAGATATAATTTTGATGGAGCGTGGAGTGAAGGCGGAGTAACAATTGATTCTGGAGAAATTTTTGCACAAAGACTTTATGTCTATAACGTTACAAGTTTAGCAATTAATCACTTGAATATTAATGGAAGTTTAATTCCAGAAAATTTTGATAATACTTTTGATATTGGTAGTTCTTTATTACGTTGGAGAGATGGATATTTTGGAAATGATGTTTATATTGATGGTCAAAGTGTTAATGATAGATTAACTTCTATTAATTTTTCTGGAGGAAATAATGAAATTTTGATGACTAATGGTTTTGGAAGTACAAAAACAAATTCAAATTTTAAATATGATGGAACAACAAATACTTTAGAAATAACTGATGGAACTAACCCCTCTAGAATTTCTCCTGGTTCACTTAGTTTTAATTCTGATAATGTAATTGTTAGTGGAAGTTCTGGTTTTACTCCACAATTAGGTAATTTTGTACAAGGATCATTTTATACTTGGTATAATACTGCAAATTTTATAACCATTGGTTCTACTTCTTCAGACATAGTTGACAGATCACTATTAGATATATATTTAGTGGATAATAATCAAGCTAATCATTTATATTTTGGTACGGATGGTGTTTTTTTATCTGGGTATAATTCAGATAATTGGGATAATGATTATTTAATAACAAAAGGTTATGCAGATGCAACTTATGGTGCTGGAACTTCTTACACTTTTTCCAATGGATTGACAGAAAGTGGAGGTTCAGTTAGTTTGGGCGGGGCTTTGACTGGAGATACATATATTTATGGTGATAGGTTTACTACGGATTTATTTTTTGGACAAACTGGGGGGAATGAGATGAATTCAATTAATATGTATTCTTCTGGTAATATTACTTTGAGTTCCCTTGGAGGGAGTGTTCTTCTTTCGAATGCAATATATGCTGCAGATTATTCTTTAGGTTTCGTAAATAGAAGTTTAGTTGATAAAGAATATGTTGATACTGCTGTTAGTTCTGTTGGAAATTTTTACACTTTTTCCAATGGATTGACAGAAAGTGGAGGTTCAGTTAGTTTGGGGGGAAATCTTACTCAAGATTTATTTTTTACAACAACTCCCAGCTATTCTTTTAATATACAAAATAATGAAAATAATCAACAATATTTTTCTTTTAGGGAGAATAGTTTTGATGTTTATCTAGAGGATATAAATACTGATTATGCAGAATCATATCTTGGAACAAATACTTTTTGGGTTGATGTATATCAAAACACTCTGGGGTATGGTTCTTATTTGGAAATGAGCCCTACTCAAATTTATTTTGATGTTGAAACTGATTTAAGTGCAGAAGCAACTTTAATTGGGGGTCAAGGATTTGTTTATGGTGCAGATTATTCTTTAGGTTTTGTAAATAGAAGTTTAGTTGATAAAGAATATGTGGATACTGCAATTACTGCAGGAATAGGTTCCTCTGGATTAGTTCCTTACTCGGGAGCTACACAGGATGTTAATTTAGGCAATAATAATTTATTTTCAAATACGATAAATATGAGTGGAGATAATGTTTCATTGGGAGAATTTTCAGGTTTTGAAAATATTGGGAATAAAGTAACTTTTGTTGGAAAAAGTGCGGGATATAATAATTCTCAAGATAGTGTAACTACAATTGGTTATGAATCTGGTTATAATAATAAAGGATCTGGCGTCACTGCTGTTGGTTATCAAGCAGCTAATTTGAATCAAAATAAATTATTAACTGCTGTTGGTTCACAAGCAGGAGCTGAAAATTTGGGGGAGAGGGTTGAATCATTTGGAATATATGCAGCAGCGGCAAATATTGGTAATTATGTTGTATCAATTGGTTCAAATTCTGGGACTTGGAATGAAGGAAATGATTCTGTTTTTATTGGAAGTCTTTCAGGACAATTAAATAAGGGAAATTCAAATACTTTTGTTGGTGCTTATTCTGGATCTTCTTCTGAAGGAAATCAAAATATCGGATTGGGAACATTTTCTGCTAATTCTGTTACGGGAAATTTTGATATTGGAATTGGATATAGTTCACTTTTGGGTAATTCTGGAAATTATTCAATAGGGCTTGGTGCAGATACATTAAAAAATAATATTGGAAATAATGTAATCGCTTTTGGTACTAGGTCAGGTTTTCAAAATACTGGAAATGACACAATTTTTATCGGGAGCGATGTTGGAACAGATAATTCCATTAGTGGAAGATTAATGATAGATATTGAAAATACAACGACGCCTTTGATAGATGGAGATTTTATTCTAAATAATTTAAAAATAAATGGTAACCTTATAGTTACAGAAAATATTAATGTTAGTGGGTGTATTAACTATAATGGTGGTACTTTGGGAACTTGTATTTAGAGGGGATAATTAAAAATACTTGGGGATAAAACTTTCAAATAAAGAAGTTAATTTAAAAAAGTGATTTAGTTTTATGAGGCCTTTCAAAATATTTATTTTTGTTTTTTTATTCATATTATTGTTGGTGATATTACTAAATATTTTTCCGTTTATTTTGATTGAAAAAAATTTAGTCAAGGAAACAAGTTATCATGAATATTATCAGAATTCTTTAATAAAATCCGATATAGTTGATGATTATTTTAGATATGCTCTAGAAGATGGTTTAATGATTTCTAATTCACTTAGTTTGCAAAATTATTTAAAAAATAACAATAATAAAGAAAAATTAAAAATTGAAGATGAAATAAAATATCTTGCTTTGAGTAAAGAGTATTCAAATTTTTTTATTTTTGATAAGGATAATTTTCTTTTTTGGAATCTTAATAATTTTACAAATATTCCTAAACAAGTAAATTTTGCTGAAGATTCAGGAATTTATTTTGATGAAGAAAATAAAGAATTTTATATTTATTCAAAAGTTTTTGATGTTGAAAATAATGACTTCCTTGGAACCATTAGTATAATAATTTCTTTAGAAAAAATCGAATCTTTGTTGTTTGATCCATTCTTTTCTTCTGAAGAAATTTTATTTTTCAATAATTTTTATCAAAAAAATTTATTTTATTTAGATGATTATAATAAAATATCTTTTGATGAAGACTTATTAAATTCTTGTTCCAAAAATCCTCAAATTTATGAAGATAATTATTTTTATGGTGTTTTTTCAAAAATCTCTTCTATTGATGCTTGCTTTATCACAGGAGACACGAAAAAAAATTTCAATAGAGATTTTTATAAATTCAGTAATTTTAACCAATTCATTTATCCTTTTATTGCTTATTTTTTTATTACATTTCTGTTATATATAATCTTAATTAAAAATAAAGAGGTGAAGGTGAAATGAAAAATAATTCAAAAATTACATATTTAGTTTTATTTATGGTCCCGTTATTATTTGCATACATATTATTTTTTTCAATTATTTTTTTTAATAATAATAGTTTTGTCGAGCATCAAAAATATAATTTAATAGGTTTTTCTGAATTAAATTCAAAAAGAATTAGTAATTATTTTTATGATACATTAATAACATTAAATTCATTATCCAAAACCGATTTTACAAGAGAATTATTTACAAGAAAACTTGAATATAATCTTAATTCAGTTCATTCAGATGTAAATGAATTTTCAAAAATAACAACAAAAGAAATTCAAAATTATTTAATTAATAATGAAAAAAATTCAACAGAACTTGTTAATAATCCACAATTTAGAAATTTAGCATTAAAAAAAATTGGTGAAAATGGTTATACCGCAATTTATGTATTGGAAACTGGAAAAATATTGGTTCATACAAATAAAGAATTAGAAGGAAAATCATTAGAAGAAATAGTTTCACAAGAATTTTTAGACATGAGATTGGATCTTTTGAATGGGAGTAAATCTTCAGAATCTTTTTACACATTAAATTTGGAAAATGAATCTTTATATAAATTTGCCAAATCCGAAAAAATATTAACAAAAACAAAAGATAATTTGACTTTGGTTTTGGTTTCTACAGCCCTTGTAGATGATTATAGTATTCTAAGTAATATTTCAAAGGAAGAAAATAATTTTCTTAATAGATTTTATTACTATAAAGGATATGATTCGTTATTGTTAGTTAATTCTTTTGGAAAAATAATTTATGATTCTGATACAAAAGGATATAATGGAATATATGTTACTTCTGATTTTCTTGGTTTGAAACAAGTTTATCTTGAATCAAAAGAAAAAAATTCTTCTTCTGTTTATGGTCCAGTTTATTATAATAATGGAGATAAAGAGATTTTGTCTTTTGTTTATTTTATTCCTTCTTTTATGGGGGACGTTTTTTTAGGAGATTATGTTGTTATTGTTGATGCAAATAAAGTTTATAATTTAATGGAAGACCCAAATTTTTTGGCAGAACACACATTATCATTTTTATTAAATAAAGATGGGCTTTTGGCAAGTCCTATTGAAAATTCTAGTGAAGGAATATTATTACAACAGATAAGATCTGAAAATACAAAACATTGTATTGAAGGATCATATGAAATTCATACAAGAGATGGATCTTTTACAGAATCATTTAATTTTTATGGGGATTTAATTTTTGGGACGCATAGTCACATAAAGATACCTAATTTGTGTTTTTTAACGGAGATGAATAGACAAAAGTTAATAGATGAAACAACCTCAATAAAGAAAAATTATGATCTGTATCTTTTATTTTTAATTGCTTTTTTTATTTTTATCTTTATATATATTGTTTCAAATAAATTGAGTAAAAAGTATATTTTAGTTAATAATGAAGAGTTATTTTTTCCAAGATTTAAAAAAATAAATTATCTTACTTATTCTTTTATTTTAATATTGTTTTTATTAATTTATTTTTTTCTTTTGGGTTATTTTATGGGGGGATATAATAAATCTTTTTTGGAAAATTCAATTGATCTTGTTACTGTTTTTTTATCTGGGTTATTAATTAAATTTTCTTTGCAAAGAAATTATAAAAAACATAAACTTGTTTTTTTTGGTGCTTTTTTAATATTTTTTGAAAAGCTAGGAGAAATACTTTTGCAACAATATGAATCTTATCTTGGCGGAATAGTTTATATCAATACCTGGGCAGGACTAATAATAATTTTATTTATCGGATTAATATTTTTGTTAGAAGGTTTTGGAGGCAATAAAAAATGGAAATGATTAATTTTTTCTATATAACTTTATTGTCTTGTTTTGTAACTTATTTGTTATTTAGATCAATGTTTTTTGCAATTAAATTAAAGAATTTAGATTTATTCATCCCCTTCATAATTATAGCAAGTTTTTTGTCTTTTTTTGCTTCTTTTTTGATTGTCGAATTCTATGAAGAATATGTAACTAGTGCGGCAACTTTATTTTCGTTTATTTTATTGTGGGGGGTTATTAGAAAATGGAAGAAATAATTCGAGCATTTACAATTGGAAGTTCATTTATTTTGATAATTTTATTTATTACTTTTGTTTTAATACTTTTATTATTTATTAGGAAATATAAATTACCAAAATTATCCTTTTTTATCTTGTCTGGATTTTTTATTTTAATGTTAATTGAATTTTTTAGCGCTTTTGATTATTTTCATTTATTTTTTAATTTCTTTGGATTTCAATATTTTTTAAAAGGTTTAATTTTCAATATCTTTTCTTTAATCTTTATTTTATTTCATTTTAAAAATATTTCTTGGAAGTATGGTTTTTCCTATTTTTTATTACTTTTCTTGTGGATAGTTTTTTCTATAATGAGTTTTTCAGTTATTGAAATTTTGTCTTTACTTGTTATAAATTTAAATGTGCTTATTATTTATTTTGAAATATTAATTAAGGGGGCAAAAAAATGAAAATAAGATATTTAACTTTTGTTTTAATCTTTTTTTTAATTTTGTTTTCTTCTTTTATTGGAATTTCTTCTTATCGAGAATTAACTATGCCAAAAACTTTATCAATCTATGCTCCAGAGAATTTTATTCCTGATTATCTTGTAAAAGAATTTTATGAATCTTCTAGAATTAAAATTGAAGTTACTACTTATGTAAATGAAGTTGATTTTTTTGAAGAAATTGAAAGTGGGGCGAGTTATGATTTAATTCTTTGCAATGATTATTTGACATATAATTTAAAAGAACAAGAAAAATTGAAAAAAATTAATAAGATTAAATTAAAGAATTACAAGTATTTAGATTCAACTTATCTTAATAATGAATTTGATCTTAAGAATAAATATTCTGTGCCTTATCTCTTTGGAACGATTGGGATTTACATTAATACAGATAAATTTCAATTGCAAGGACCTTTGAGTTGGATAATTTTGTGTGACCCCCTTTATCTTGGAAATACAAGTATTTTAGATAGTCCTTATGAATTAATGTCAATGATGTCACTTATTTCTTTAGGAAAAACTTTTCCTGAAAATGAAAATGATTTTTTAATATTAAAAAATTTTATTTTAAATAAAACTTATTTACCACAAAAAATTCCTTATTCTGAGCTAGGAAAATATCTTGAAAATAATTCTTTAATCTTTGCAGGAGGAAGGAATGGCTATTTGTCTGAAAAGACAGAGTTTGTAATACCCAAAGAAGGCGGAATAAGGTGGTTACAAAGTTTTGTTATTCCAAAAAATTCTAAAAATGTATTGGGTTCTTATATTTTTATAGATTATGTCTTGGAACCAAAAACTCAGGCTTCAATAGCGAATACTTATAACTTGGGTTCTCCAAACAAAAAATCACTTGATTATATTTTATCTTCTAATTTAGAAAATCAGGAGATTTATCCCTTGCAAAGTGATTTTGATAGACTTCGTTATTCTGAACATTTACATAATCAAAGTCTAGAAGAAAAGTATGAAGAAATAATAATGATATTATCAAATTAATATATTCGCCTTAAATAATATATTCTTATTTATTCTTTTTTTATAATGGATGAAGATAAAAAACTTGCAGCCTCTGAAGGAGAATGTGAAGAATGCAGTGGACAATTGTGTTCAAATTGCCATAAATGTTGCAAATGTGGAAAATGCAGTTGTAATTTTTGTCACCCAAAAGAAAAGGACAATGAACCTTTTATAGAAGAACCAATTAATTATTCTTAATCTTTGAATTTTAAAATTCTTTTCAAATAGGGAATATGCCAAAAAGTGTGGAAAAAACCAATAGTTACAAAGGCAATTCCAGGATCAACATGTAAATTCCTTATTCTTGTTATTGGCCACCCATAAACTATTTGTGTTGTTGTTAAGAATCCTAACACAGCTGTCACAACAAATGAAGTTAATAGCAGAATGTTCCAAATTTTTCTATGAATAGTGATTGATAATTTTTCTTTTTTTGTTAAAAACCAAGAAGCAAAATATAAAATAGAAATTATTGCTAATATTTGAATTGGGTGATATTTAATTACTTTAATTTCAACTGCTTCTTTTTTTATTTCTAGTTGTTTTGACTCAAGAGAAATTTCATTTGCAATTTCTTTAGCAATTGTTGGTTCTAAACCGTATTCATCATGTAATAACTGAAAGGAATCAGTTGTTGAAATTTGTATTTGATATTTATCAGAAAGTAATTTAGCATATTCTTCTTTATCTATATTGTAAATAACTGCAACTTCTTCAATTGTTTTTTCTTTTAGTTCTTTTCCAGTAATTAAGTCGTGCTCTTCTGTAACTACCACTGGAACAGAAAGTGAAATGAATTGATATGAAGAAGGAATTGGTTCTGAATGATCGCATATTTGGTTTAAGTTTGTATCAATGTAAGAAGCACAGTCTCCCGGGTATTCACAATTAACTTCTCCTGAAACACAATCATCCCATGCAAAAGCAAATGGAATTGAAATTAACAACATTAGGAGTATTAATTTTTTCATAATTTGATTAATAGAAAATGTATTATAAACTTTATTCAGTGCTGTTTACCTAAATCCACCCATTAAGTAGAGCAACTCCAACTAAGAAAAGTAATATTCCTGCAACTAAATGTAATCTTTTTATGTTTCTTTCTTTCCATCCACTAACTTCATCAACTTTTTTGAATCCAAAATACACAATTAAAACTATAATTATCATTGGTAAAACAAATAGTAAATTATAATACATAAGCCAGGGAATTGCAGCAAGTGTTCCTATTTCTGCTAGTAGGCCCGATGCGATAATATATGGCCCCATTGTACATGGAAGCAAAAATAAAGTTACAATAAATCCGATTGTGAAAGCTCCCTTAGGGCTTGTTATATCCTTAATTATTTTCTTTACCTTTGGTCGCATAAAGAGTGGCATTTCTGTTGCAAAGCTTCCTTTCTTGTAAAAGAAATAATCTTTTATGTTTAATCCTCCGAGAACCATTGCAAGTATGGCTAGGCCCTTGTAAACGTAAATTGAGCTGTGTCTTAAAAATTCTGCAAATACCTTGAAGAATTGAATTATTATTGTTCCATAAACTAAATAGCCAATGAAAACTGAAGTAATAAATGCAAAACCTGCTAATAAAACATTTTTTCTTTTGCCTGGGTTTTCTATCAGAATTGAAACTAAAACCATTGTTAGAACGGCAATTGCACAAGGATTAACAGAATCAGCTAGTGCAAGTCCAGTTATACGTAAAAAATTTTCTAACATCTTGTTAAACTCCTTAATTCTTCAATTGAAAGTTCACCAACAATATTTTTATTATTTATTCTCCAAGTTGGAGTTGCCGTTATGTCTTGACATTTTTCGTTTTCATAGAAGCAATCAATAATATTTAGATATTGTAAGTTGTCTCCAAATAAATCTTCTTGTGCTTTACAATGTGAACAACCGAGTTGAACATAAAGAATTGATTTTTCTCCGATACATTTTGCAATGTCTGCGTCAGTTAATTCACTTTTTGGTTTTGAAAGTGAAAAAAAAGATATTAGAATTATTGCTAAAATTATTCCAATGGTTACTAATTTAGATTTAATTCCTCTTTTCATGTTGTTATTAATTTTTTAGATATTTTAAATGTTATTTATTTTTATGGATTTTCCATTAACAATTGCATCAGAAATTTTTTTAATTGCAGATTTTAATATTCTTGAAAGTGTTGGTTGAGAAATTTCCATTTTTTTTGAAGCTTCTTCTTGGGGTAAATTCAAGACATAAATTAATCTTATTGCTTCAAATTCAGGAAGTGTCAAATCAATTTCTTCTAAATTTGAACTTGGAATTCCTGCTGGTTTGAAATGATTTGAATTTGGCTTTCCTCTAATTTTTCTATTTTTACATGGTCTTGACATAAAAAATAAAAATAAAAAGAATATATAAATATTTTGAATACTTATTCATATTCTTTTTTGTAAAATAATAAATAATTTTTAATATTGGAGAAAGTAGAATTAATTTTTATTTCTACATTCATTTGTTCCTCTTTTGCATCCCCTGGGTCTTTGTCCATTTCCTTTTCTACATTCATTTGGGTTTACTTCTAGTGTTTTATCTGGGCAGTTACCTCTTTGGCTACCAGTTCTTGGACCCTCCCCTCTTGGACCTGTTCTGTCTTTATTTGGCATTTTTATTTTTCTCCTTGTTTAATTTAATAGCTAAAGTAACTTTAACTTATGAATACATATTCATAATAATTTATAAATGTTTTGAATTAATATTCATAATAAAATTAAAGTTTTTGAGTACAATATAGCTTAAATAGTAAAAAAAAGTTGTTTTTTGATGATTGAAGATATAATTAAGCTCTTGCTTACTTTTTCATTGGCATTATTATTTGGAATTGAAAGACAAAGAAGTCATAAGCCAATTGGTTTTGGAACATTTATTTTTGTTGCTGTTGGTTCTTGTGCACTTTCAATTGTTGCAATGCAATTAAATGTTGAAAATCCTCTCCCTTTACTTGCAAGTATCATTACGGGTATTGGTTTTTTAGGGGCTGGGGCTTTAATTAAAACAACGGACAAAATTTTTGGTTTTACAACTGCTGCAAGTATTTGGTTATTTGCAATATTTGGTTTAATTGTTGGAACGGGATATTATTACATTGCGGGAATGATTTATTTTTTCATTTGGTCAATTATTTTAATTGATAATTTGATGAAATACAAAGGAATTGGTTCTTATCAAAAGAAAATAGAACTTAAAACTAAGGCTGGCTCAAACCTTAATATTGATTTATTGCTTAAAAATTTTCAAAAAGTAAAAATGCTCTCAATTGAGTTTGATAAAGAAAAAGGATATGAAATTTATCATTATTTGGTTCAATGTGGTGGAAAAAAATTAAGAAAACTTGTTCAAAAATTAAACAGTTTTGATTGGGTTATCGATTTTAAAATAGAATAAATAAAAAATAAATTTTGTCTTTTACTAATAATCTGGCATTTCTTCAGATTCTTCAGGTAAAGTTTTTTGTTCTTCAACCGCAACATCCTTCATATCTGCATCAGAAATTGAGTTAATCATCTCTTTGAATTTTGGCCAATCTTTAGCTAAAATTCTAACTCCTGCCTTTGTAAAACCAGTGTATCTATCACTTGTTACAAATTCTCGGATTGTTAACCCTCGTTTATCAGCAAAGTCATCGATTCTTATTAGAATGTCTGTGTCATCCCTTTTTTGTATTTTACCGATTTCTTTTTCCATAGCTGTTTTAATTTATTTCATTATATAAACTTTTGTGGTAAAATATTTGTCACCCCTTTTAGAAAGTGACAAAAGAAGAATTTAAAAAGTGAAAGTGTTTTGTTTTGATATGACAAATATTGTGAAATCAAAATCTTTGGAAGAGAAAACTTTTGATGAGTGTATTAATGGAAAATACAACGATGATTTGAAAATCCCTTTAATTTTATTTTCTCCAGAAGTTAAAAATGAGAAGGACTTGAATAAATATTTGAAAATGTATGATAAAATTGTTTCAGGTATAAATTATATTGGAAAAGATAATCTTGGAAAGGCAAAATTTATTTTTGATTCTTTAAATGATTCTAAACTTAATCGATATCAATTTGAATCTGTTCCATTTACTCAGGTAATAACTAATCAGTTATCTGGATTAGCTACTGATTCAATTGGAGATTGTAGATCTTTGACTTATTTGATGAGTACAGTTTCACAAAACAAGGGTGTTAAAAATTTAAAGATTTTGAAACAAAAAAATCATTTAGGAAATATTTTGAAAAATAAACAAGATTTAATTGAAATTGATAATACTATCTCAAATGGGTTTGGAGTAAAAACAAAAGATTTTTATCGAATTGAAGAACTCTCCTTTGTTGTTCCTTCTTTTTTGAATTTTCTTGGTGAGAATAATAGAAATATTTCAGAAGCAATTCAATATTATACAAAAGCGATTCTTCTTCAAAATGAATATCCTGAGGCATATATTAACCGATCAATTGCTAGGATGAAGACGGAAAAATTTTCTAATACTTTGTTGGCTAAAGGAGACTTGAATACTGCACTAAAACAAGGTTTTTTGGAACCAGAACTTTATTATTATCTTGGAAAAGTTGAAAATAATTTGGGAAATTTCTCTTCGGGAATTGTTAATTTAGACAAAGCAATAGAATGTGACCCAAACGAAAGAGGAGTTCATTTGGAAAGAGGGAGGGCATTTTATCAAATTGGAAAATTTGATTATGCCTTGAGAGATTTTGAAATTGAATTAAGTAAAGGGCTGGGAAATCATAAAATTTATCATTATTTAGCACTTGCAAACTTTAAATTAGGGAATAAAAAAGAAGCGAAAGAGAATTTTAAAATTTACAAGGAGTTTGAAGATTTTTTAAAAAATAGTAAAGAGAATTCAGTACTAGAACAAGATAAAAAATTCAATAATTCTTTTGAATTAAATGTTGAAAATGGGGAGGAATTTTGTTTATATGGTTAAAATGAAATTTAATAAAAATTTACTAAAAACTTTGGCACTCATTCCTTTTTTTCTTTTTCCGTCTGAAGAAGATAAAATTAAAGTTGTGCAAGGGACTGGTTCAAAATATTTTCTATCAAAAGACAAAGGACTTTATCAAATTAGTAAATTGGCAGAAGAAAATAATTTAGAAGATAGTTATTTTTGGGATGGAAAGTATTGGTATGATGTAGGAATTAAAAGTGATGAATGTTCTTCTACAAAAGATATAAATTTAATAAAAAGATTAAATGATTCCCAAAAAAATGGAATTTATACACACATTCATCCTAAGAAACTTTTTACTAAATTTAGAAATTATGTGCCTCCTAGTTCAAGAGATTTATCAAATTTGAAAAATAACATGAATTATTTGAAAGGTGCTTCTGATTCGAAAGGTGTTTGGTATTTTGATTGGAAAGAAATTCCAGAATCTGTTGAAAAAAAAGATTCCATTTTACAAGAATATAGAAAAAATTTACGTTTATTTTTTTCAAGGGAAATACATAATAAAAATTTTAACCCAGAAAAGGAGATAAAAAATTTAGAGGAAAAAGCAAAAGAATTAGGCATTTACTTAAAATATGAAAAAATTCGTTAGTCTTTATTTTTCAAAAAATTATTTAAAAAATTGAAGTATTCTTTCTTTTCGACATTTGCCATTTTTTCCACAATTAATTCAGGTGTTGAGTGAGCAAGTCTTCCTAAAACAGGATTATGATCAACGATTAATTCAAAATTTTCTGTTAATCCTTTTGCTTCAATTCCGTCGATACGTGCTTTTTTTGGAAGAATTTTTTCTATTTCGTGTCCTAAGTGTGTTGCAACAATTAGGTAACAATTTTTTTCTAAAAAGAACTCCGCAGTTGCGGCAATAATATTTCCTGCAACTCCTGGTTCAGTTACTGCTTCAATTTCATCTGCTAAAATTAAAGTTTTGTTTCCTGGTTTAATTTCAGACATTTGTGTAAGCAAGGTTTCGAATGCTCCCTTTGAAGCTGAACCTTTGTTTTTTGCAAAATAATAAACTTCTTCAAATAAAGGCATTTTAATTTTTCCCCTTGAAGCAAGTCCTAATTGCGTGATTGAAACTAGTTGCAAAACGTGTTCAATTAACGTTGTCTTTCCTCCCGAGTTTGCTCCCGTTAGAATAGAACAACGAGAATCAGTAGATAAATTAAATGAAATTGGTTTTGGTTTTTCAATCAATAAATTAACAACATTTTCTAAAATTAATTCTTCATTTATTTCTGGGAAATTAATTTCATTTTCTAAAAAAGATTGTACCCCAGAAATGAAATCAAAATATAAAATTAATTCTTCAAATTCTTTTAATCTATTTGGAATATTTTTTAATTCAATAGAATATTCTTTTATCTTTTCTGCTAGGTTTGAATATTCATCTTTTGATTGTTCTAAAATTAATCTTTCAAGTTCTTCTTCGTTGGTTTTTAGCGGAATTTGTATTTCAACAACTCTTCTTGGAATTTCAAATTCAACTAAAATTTCTTCAATTAGTTTTTTTATCTCCGTTGGTAAAATTCCTTTTGACAAAATTTGCATTAATTCAGTTCCGGATAGTGTCAATTCTTTTAATTTTTCACTTATCTTTTCATTTGCCTCTAAAATTCTTTTCTCAATTGTGTTGGCATCTATAATTTCTGATTCTTTATTTTTTGTTAATTTTATCAAGGGAGTTAATTCACTTACCAAATTTTTAATTTCATTTATTGAATTATTTTCATTAAATAAATTAATTATTTCAATCCATCCAGAAAAAGTTTCTAGGTGTCTTTCTAAATAAATTTCTTCTATGTTTTTATAAAAAATTCCTTGTGGGAGCGATTCAAGTGCAATTCCAAATTCTGGACAATCGATTATTTGCACCAAATCTTTTGATTCTAATAAAATGACATCTTGTTCAGAAATAATTAATTGAACGGGGCAATTCATTTCTTTTAGTTTATTAAAAGTATTTGCTTCTTCTGTTACTACAACAACATCATATTCGGGTTTCCACCATTTTTTTGGTTTTTTTATTTCTTTTAGAAAGAAGTTATTTAGTTTTTCAGATGATTTTATCTTGTTAAAAAATTCTTGTCTTTTTTTTATCTCTTCAACTTTATTTGTGAAACTAAAAAATTGAAGTATGTTTGAAGTGTCTTTGAAAATAAAATTTTCTGAAATTTTGTTTATTGTTTTTGTGTGTATTTTTTTTGCATCAGTTGTTTTATAGATTGAGTCATTTGGCTTTAGTTGTGTTTTCAATTGATTGAAAGGAGATAAGTTATTTTCTCTAATAAAATTAAGGATTTCTTTTTTCATTTAGGTAAAAGAATTAATGATTTTATAAAATTCGTGTTGCTACTTTTGGGGTTATTTGAATTTTTCCATTAATTTGTAGTACAACACGGCTTCATCATTTATGTGTTGAGAATTTAAATTTTCTAAATAATAGTTTAATTGTTCGAAACGCTTTTCTCCAACGAGTGGTCTACGAGATAATTCCGCAATTTCTTTATGTAACTCCTCTTCTTTTGATAAAAGAATAACTGGTATTTTTGCCTTGTAACCTAAGTACATTTCTTTTAATCCAGTTAAATTTGGTCCACATTCAAAATTAACAACTATTAAGTCTGTATCTTTAGTTATATTTTTAATTTGCTTTTTTCCAGAATGTTTTAATGAATGAATTGTTGGTTTTAAGTTTTCTGTGTCTCCTCCAAAATAAACATTTTTACAAGGAGTTGTAACACTTGTTTTACTTATTCCTTCGAATCCATTTTCGTTTGCATAATTTAGTGCGAGATTCATTTCTAATTCTGTGTTTAGGGAAAATTCAAAATCGTTTGGACAATATAGGAATTTTTCCAAATTATTATAACGTTCTTTTCCAAAAAAAGTTTTGTTTGCAATTCCAGTTAATGGGGGATATGCAAGATTATTTCCTTCCAAAATTATTGAAGGAATATTTAATGCGTGTGCCAAACCCAAGTAAAAAACGCCTTTATCATTCCAGCCTTCTTCAAAGTTTATTACAACTAAATCTACATTGTTTGAGAAATTTTCTAAATTTCCATTTGTTACAATTTGTTTTGTTTGGTTTAATTTTTTTGTTAAATCTAGAATTGAATGTGTGTCTCCAGCAAAGAATATTTTTTCATATTTTCCAAAAGTAGTTTTTACTGGGAGGGAGGAATATTTTGATTGTAAGAGTTCAGGGTTTTTTAATAAGTTATATGTATCTTCTTCAGAATGTGTGTAATAAGATGCTATTTTTTCTAAAATGCTGTCGTTTTCTTCATTTTCATCTGTAACAATTATTGTTTTTCCTTTTGCTCTCGCTTCTGCCATTTCAGCATAAGACATTGTTCCAAGAGCTTTTCCTTTTCTTCTATGCCCAACTGGAAACTCATTATTTCTTGCTGAAGAAATATCTGAAGTTACTAATCTTTTAATGGAACTTTGTTCGTGATATCTAGGATCTTCCCAAATTATTTGAGGATTATTTTCAATGTATCTGTCTCTCCATTCTGTTCCTGAAAAAGAACCAACTAGATATCCTGTGTTTTCACTCATTTAACGAAAAACCTAATTTATTTTTTAAAGAAATATATTGTGTAATATCTATTTTGAATCGTTTTCTAAAAATTCTTTTAATTTTTCTATTGCTTTTTTTCTCATAGAAATTTTATTTTTTTCTTCCAAAGTCATTTCTGCAAATGACAATTCATAACCATTTGGTTTAAAGATTGCATCCCAACTAAAATAATTGTCAATTGTTGGACTTACAATTTTTCCTTCAATAAGGCCTTCAAAGAAATAATGTTTTCCTTCTTTTGTTTTGTAACCAATTATAGTTTTTGCTTGTGCGTTATAATTTTTTAATTTATCACAAATGTTGTATAATTCTTTTAATGAGTTTTTTTCTAAGAACCATTTAATTAATGGTCCAGGTAAACCATTTAGGGCGTCAAAATAAAGGGAAGTGTCATCAACAATGAATTCTAAATTAGGGTATAGTTTATGTGCAGTTTTTAATTTCTCTTCAATAATTTTTTTTGAATTGTTTTCTTGAATTTCTGGCAAGCCTAAATTCATTTGTTTAACGTATGGAAGAAGTGCCTGAATTTCTTTAATCTTTTTTTCATTTTCTGTGATAAAATATAATTCTTTTTGCATTATCTTTTTTGTTTAGAATTCTTTTTATTGTTTATTGTAGTAAAGAATTAATTTCTGGGTTCTAAAACGGATTTAATAATAAAACCAATGCCAATACCAAATAATGTGCCAATCCAAATATGTTCAAAAAGTGCACCGATTGCAACACCTAAAATAACACACCCAATAAAAACTTGTCCAGATGTTTCTTTCTTTTCTTTTCTTGCTCTTTTTTTTATATTTTTTTCCTTTTTCATTATTCTTAAATTATTTCAGCTTTTATTATCCTTACAGGATTTAGTGGTTTATCATTTCTGTCTGTTTTAACTTTTGCAATCTTATCTATAACATCCATTCCTTCGATTATTTTGCCAAATACTGGGTGATTTCTATCTAGGTAATTATTATCTACTAAATTTATAAAAAATTGACTGGAGCCAGTGTTTGGGCCTGCATTTGCCATAGAAACAGTTCCTCTGTTGTTTTTGTTTCCTCCAGCATGAGTCCATTCATCTTTTATGTTTGGTATTTTTGGGTCACCAAAACCTGTTCCTGTTGGGTCTCCTGCTTGAATCATGAAGTCTTCAATAATTCTGTGTGAAATTGTATTGTCATAAATTCCTTGTTTAACTAAATTAATGAAGTTTCCCGTTGTAATTGGCATGTCTTTATACAAATTTATCAGAATGTCTCCAAAATTAGTTGTTATTTTTACTCTTGTCATGATTAAGAGAAATTACTCTTGTTTTTAATATTTTTGTGTGGACTTAAAATGCACATTTTTCTTTCTTCTTGGTTATAAATAAAAATTATTTACTTTGAGAATTGGACTCACAGAATTTTTTTAATTCTGTTCGGTCCTCGGAATCTGTTTTGCAGATTCCTTGCGGAAACTTTTCTCAATCAAACTAAATTGATTGGGAAACAATTTCGTTGAGAAAGTTTAATGGAGGAAAAAAAGATGAAAGCACAAAAAGGATTATTTGCAGTTCTTGCTGTTGCACTTTTAGGAGTTGGCCTTGTATCAGCTTTTGGTTGGGTAAATGGTGAAAACTACGACTCAATTGAATCAGCTATTGAAGCAGGAGATTTTCAAGCTTGGAAAGAAGCGCACCTGTCTCAATTAACTGAAGAAAATTTCAATTTGGCTGTTGATAGACATGCACAAATGATTGAAATGAGAGACTTGATGGATTCACTTAGAGATGCAAGAGAATCTGGGGACACTGATTTAGTTAGTGAATTAGAAACTCAACTTGAGGCACTAAGACCAGAAGGATTTAATGGAATGAAAGGTCCAAGAGGAGATGGTTTTTCTAGAGGAAATGCAAGAATGCCAATGAATGGTGAATGCCCTTACTCGGATTAATTAAATTTTAATTCTAAGTCAGAATACTTTTCAAAAAGAGAAGGAAGTCTTTGTTTTGTTTTTGTTTCTTCTTTAACTTCCTCGTATTTATTTTCTGAATATTTTATTTTTCCTTCGTTAAAAATGCTCAGTTGATAAGCTTCATTATCAAAGATAATCTGTGTCTGTTTACCAATATAATTATTTGTCATAACTATTAAATTGAAATACAATTTAAATAAATGTGTTACTATAAAAAAGAAATAATAAAAAAATTAGTTAGATTTATTCTCTAAAAAAGCTGAAAGCTCCGTAAATTGCAGCTACTCCAACTAAAGAATAAATAATTCTTGAAACTACAGACATTGCTCCAAAAATTCCAGCGACTAAGTCAAAACTAAATATTCCTACTAGTCCCCAATTTAGAGCACCAATTAGTACAAGAATCAAAGCTACTGTATCAAGTGGTTTTCTCATATTACACCTCCAAGTTTATTAAGAAAAAGTGGTATTTAGTAAATTTGGAGAATATATTCGCTTACAAATCATTATAAAACCAAAAATTTTAGTTTTATCATGATATTAAAACAAATTCCAGAAGATTTTAGAGTTGATGAAGTTTATGATTTGGAGCATTTGAAAAACCAAGAAGAAGAAATAGCTAATCCTAGATTTCATTATTTTATTTTAACAAAAAAAGATTATACTGTTAACAGAGCAATTGAACAAATTTGTCGCTCGTTTAAAATTCAAATTCGTGATGTGCATTTTGCTGGAACTAAGGATAGACAAGCTATAAGTACACAATTAATTTCACTTAGAAGACTTCGCCATGGTTGGGAAGAAGATGTTAGAAAATTTAATGAACATTTTAATGATTTGAAATTGGAATTTGTTGGAATGTTTCCTCGTCGATTGGCACTAGGGGACAATATTGGAAATAAATTCACAATTACTCTTAGAGATTTAACTAATGAAGAAATAGAAATAATGAAAAAGAATTTTTCTAAAATACAAAAAAAAGGCGTTTTAAATTATTTTGATTCACAGCGTTTTGGTTTTATGGGAAAAAATCCAGTTATTGGTAAATATTTGTTACGAGGAGATTTTGAAAAGGCCTTATTTAATATTTTAATCGCCGCCCCTGAAAACAGAAAAGAAGAGCATGATAAATTCATTAAATATTTAGAAGAAAATTGGAAAGAAATTGTGAAAGAAAACAAGTGGGACGAAGTTATTAAAAAAATCCCTTCTTGGTTGAATCAAGAAATTGTTTTACTTGAACATTTGAAAAAATACAAGAATGATTTTTTGGGCGCGATTAGTTTACTTCAAAAGAAAATAAGGACGATGTATGTATATTCTTATCAATCTTATTTGTTTAATGAAACTTTGAAATTTTTAGACAAGAAAGGTGAAGCAGAGAATTATGAAGAATTGAAATTAGTTTCAAGTGAGTCTGTTTTAGATGGAGAAATTGAAGAATTGACAAAACATCTTCTTAGTCTTGATGGATTAAATTTAAAATCTTTTGAAATGCCTAGGAGCCCTACACTTAAACCAAAAGAGGTTTTACGTAAAGTTTGGGTTGATGTTAAAAATTTAAAAATTATTGAAATTGCTGACGATGAATTGAATTCTAAAAAACAAAAAGTTGTTTTAAGTTTTGAGCTTGGTTCTGGAGAATATGCAACTAATGTAATTAAATGTTTATTTGAAGAATAATTAATGTTTTAAACTTTTGAATATATTTCTGTTAATGGAATTAGAAGAAGTTTATCCAAATTTATTTCATGTTGAATTTCAATCTTCAGAAGATTTGACAAAAAGTTTTGTGAGGTTGCACGGGCATTATGAAACTCCAAAATTTAGAAATAAATTTTTTAGTGTTGAAGATTATAATAAATGGTTTAGTAAAATTCCCTGGGTAAAAGAAGCACAGATAAAATTAAGTCATGTTGCCAGAGGATTTAATGTTCCAAAGTATTCATTTTTGCCTTTCTTTGAGGGTAAATTTGACCCTTTGAGTGAAGAAGAAAAAACTCTTTTAGATTTAGTTGACAAATTAAAAAATGAAGACTATTATATTATTTCTTCTTTGGAGAATGATTATGATAATTTCAAACATGAAGTTTCACATGGGCTTTTTTATTTGAATAAAAATTATAAGCGCGAAGTTAAAAATGAATTATCACAAATTAATGAAAATGATTATTGGAGGATGTGGGATTTTTTGAAGCAAACTAAATTAATTCATAAAAAAATTATGGATGATGAAATGCACGCACACTTGTTAACAAACTATTCTTCTTTTGTTGATGAAGATGGGCAGTTACTTAAGGGACTTGAAAAATATGTTTTTAGATTTGAAAAAATATTTAGTAAATATTCAAATGGAATTAAAGGATTGTAACAGATTCAATTATAATATCTTCAACTGGCCAGTTTTTCATGTAACCGTATTTTGTTGTAGTTTGCGAATTTTCTATCTCGTCTACAACATCAAAACCCTTTACTACTTTTCCAAATACCGCGTAACCTTGATCTCTCAAACCATAATCTAGGAAAGTGTTGTCATTTGTATTTATGAAAAATTGTGAAGTTGCAGAATTTGGGCTGTTTGTTCTTGCCATTGCTATTGTATATTTTTCATTTGATAATCCATTATTTGATTCAAGAACTATCGGAGCACGTGTTTCTTTTTGTACACCGTTTATTTCAAAACCTCCTCCTTGAACCATAAAATCTTTTATTACTCGATGAAAAACTAATCCTGAGTAAAATCCTTCATTTACGTATGTTTTAAAATTTTCAACTGTTATTGGGGCTTTATTTTCATACAATTCTATTACAATGTCTCCTTTGTTTGTTTTAATTAAAACTTCATCATGTTTGTTTGATAGACTTACAAAAAGTATTGCTGAAAGTAATAAAATTATTACAATCGTTATTGAAATTTTGTATTTGTTAAAAAATGATTTCTTTTTCATCACAAAATAAATTAAAAATTCTTTTTAAGTTTTTTTAAAAAAATGTGCAGGAAATTACCCTGCAAAATAAATTTTGCGAATCACCTCCTGCAAAAGCTGCAGAAAAGATACCTTTCCGACCAATTTGTTCGAAAACAATTGGAATTTTTGTCCGAAGACAAAAAGTTTATGGAAAACCTTTCTTTTCTGCTATTTTTGTAAGAATCTAGTTTATATAGAATTTATGACGAATATATTTTTATCAAAAATCATTTAAAGTTATATTTCTTGATTATTTTAACAAAGTTTTGTATAACAAAACTATTTCGGGAAATTTTTCCGTTAGAAAAAATTGGACTCACAGAATTTTTTTAATTCTGTTCGGTCCTCGGGTTTGTTTTGCAAACCCTTGCGGAAATTTTTCCGTTAGAAAAGTTTAAGGAGGTTAAAAAATGAAAAAAGTATTATTAATGTTAACTTTGAGTTTCTTAGTTTTTGGTCTTGTTGGTGCAGCTGATATGCCACGTGATGGAACTGGAGATTTCCATGATGATGTTGTTGCTGCAGGAGGTCAAGGAGGAAACCCTGAAGTGACAATGGCTGGAACTGGCGTTGGACAAAGAATGGCTTTGGAACAAGGTGAATATCAACTTCAATCTGGAAAGATGATTGGCATAAAATCTGAAGGTAACAGGATTATGTTACAAGTTGGTGAACATGTTGCTAATTGTGATGATTGCAATTTAACTCAAGAAATGGTTCAAGATAGATTGAGAATTCATACACAACTTTCTAACGGACAAAATGCTGAGATTAAAATTATGCCTGACACTGCAAGTGAAACTGCAATTAGACAATTGAAATTAAGAAATTGTAACGAATCGTGTACAATTGAATTAAAAGAAGTTGGAACAGGAAATCAAACTAGAATGGCTTATGAAGTTAGCACACGAACTCGTGCTAAATTTTTAGGTCTTTTTGGAACTAATGCAAATGTTAGTACAGAAATCGACGCTGAAACTGGAGAAGTTATTAGGACAAGAAAACCTTGGTTTGTAGTTCTTCAAGATCAAAGCGCGTAGAATAGCATTTATGCTGGTACAAATTTATTTTTTATTTTAATTATTTTTTTAAACTTTGGCTCTTTTTAATTTTATGAAATTTGAAGAAAAAAGAAAAGAACTTGATAAAATTGAGATTTCTTTTCTTGAAAAATTTATAATTAATTGGGCAATGCCTTTTGAATTTGTTGGTTGTCATTTCATGTCAAAAATATATGGAGATGATTACAGTCTTGATCCTTATTTGAAAAATGGTTTTTGGAATGGACTAGTTTTATCAAAAGTTGATGATTACAAGAGGATTATTCAATCAAAAGAAAAATATGGAAATAAGGACAAAATGTTAATTCAATATGATAAAACTCCTTGTGGAAAAGTAATGGTTTTGACTCATAATTTTTTTAGAAGTTAAATTAGTTCATAACCTAATTCTTGAAATTGTTTTATGAATGGATAGAATTTATTATTTTGATTTGCGGGACATTTTTTAGATATTTTTATTTTGTCCCCTAATATGAAAATTGGAAACTCGTGGCAAACTTCTGGTCTCTCTGGGTTTTTATGAATTGTGCATTTGTTATCTTTTAGGGCTGGACATCCACCAAGAGAATTTGTGAAATCTACTTGAAATTTTCCTGAGTAGAACAGTTCTTTTATGTTTCCTTCTTTTTCTAAAATTTCTCTTTTTTCTTTTGTTGTCATTTGGTTTAGTTGGTGAAGACGAACCATTATGTAACCTTTCCTACAACAAAATGCATGGCATTCATTTATACAAAAGTCAGAAATCGATTCTCTTGCTTTGTCGGCAATTAGTTCTGCGTCTTTAAGTTTTGGCATGTATTTTAGGATTAACAAGTATGATTGATTAAGAATGTTAGAATAGGGAAGTTATAAAGATATGTGTGGAATAGCTGGAAGCGAGAAGTTAGAAGGGGATAAGGGACAAGAGCTTTGCTTGTTTTGGAATTTTAAGACAATAGCTCCGCTTGTTTTATTCTGCTTTGCTTGAATAAAACTACGCTTCGCTTTTTGCGGAATGTTAAATTAATGTGTCTAGAATGTGTGTTTGTTAATATCCAACATATTTAACACCATATTCTGCTTGCTCTTTTGTAAATACTTCATATTCTAACTGATTAATCAACCCTTCACGAGAAAAGGGCATAGATTTCAAATTTGAATAAGCCAATGATGCCCTCTGAATTAGTTATGAAAATTTATAAAAGTAATAGTAACACTTATTTTAATTTAGTTTCTCGTGCTTTAGCCGAATTAAAAGAAAAAAAATTGGTTGAAATTGTAAACCCAGAAGATAAGACTGGAAGAATATACAAAAGAACAAAAGAAGGAGAGAAAGTTCTTAAAAAATTAGTTTAAGTTTTATTATATTTCAATTTCGTTAAATTAATAAAATAACTTTTTATTTTAATAATATGAAAATTAATTTGAAAAAAATATTTACAATAATTGTTCTTATGCTTTTTATTGGAACTATCCTTGCCGTAGTTTTAGTTAATCTTGATAAAATAAATATTTTAAATAAAATTCCTTAATTTCAAATAAATAAATTTATTTCCTTTTCTTAGAAGTTTTTTTCTTTTTTGTAATTCCAAGTTCTTTTTCTTTTTCAGCAATCTTTAAACGAGTCTTGATTACTGTGTCTGGATTTAGAGAAATTGAATCAATTCCACATTCAACTAAGAATTGCGCGAAGTCTGGAAAGTCTGAAGGTGCTTGACCACAAATTCCAATTTTTCTGTGATTCTTCTTTGCCTTTTCAATTACTGTTTGAATTAATTTTTTAACTGCGGGATTTCTTTCATCATAAATGTCAGAGACAATTTCTGAATCCCTGTCTAAACCTAAAGTTAGTTGTGTTAAATCGTTTGAACCAATACTAAATCCATCAAAGATTTTACTGAATTCATCAGCTAGAATAACATTTGAAGGAATTTCACACATAACATAAATTTGTAAACCGTCTTTTCCACGAGCGAGTCCATTTTGTTTCATTATTTCTTGAACTTTTTTACCTTCTTCAACAGTTCTACAAAAAGGAATCATTATTTTAACATTTTTTAATCCAAATTCTTCACGTACTTTTTTTAGTGCTTGACATTCAAGGCCGAAACCATCTTTGTATCCTTCCTTGTAGTAACGGCTTGCTCCACGCCAACCAATCATTGGATTATCTTCAGTTGGTTCATATAATTCACCACCAATTAAATTTCTATATTCATTTGATTTGAAGTCAGACATTCTAACAATTACATCTTTTGGATAGAATGCAGCACCAATCATTGCAATTCCTTCGGCTAATTTGTCTACAAAGAATTTCTTTTTGTCTTTATATCCAACTGTAATTTCATCAATTTTTCTTTTGAGTTCTTTATTTTTTATTTTATTATAATCGATTAATGCGTTTGGATGAATTTTAATATGTGAATTAATTACAAATTCTTCACGAGCCAAACCAACTCCATCATTTGGAATAAAGCTTTGTTCAAATGCTTGCTCTGGTGTTCCAATGTTCATCATAATTTTTGTTTTTGTTTTTGGTATTTTGTCTAAATTGTGTGTCTCAATTTCAAATGGAACTTTTCCACGATAAACAAATCCTTTTTCCCCTTCGGCACAGGAAACAGTTACATTTTCTCCTGTCTTTAATTTGTCAGTTGCATTATTTGTTCCAACAACACAAGGAATTCCAAGCTCACGAGAAATAATTGCTGCGTGACATGTTCTTCCACCTTTTTCAGTTACAATTGCTGAAGCGATTTTCATAATTGGTTCCCAGTCTGGATCAGTCATTTCTGTAACTAAAACTTCTCCTTTTTTGAAATTATTAATTCCTGAAACATCCTTAATCACTCTAACTTTTCCTGAACCAATTTTTGAACCAACACTCTTTCCAACAACTAAAATATCTCCTTTTTTCTTTAGAACATATTCTTCAAGTTTGTTTTTATCTTTTTGACTTTGAACAGTTTCTGGTCTTGCTTGAACAATAAATAAATGTCCAGATTTTCCGTCCTTTGCCCATTCCATGTCCATTGGTTTCTTGTAGTGTTCTTCAATTATTACAGCCCACTCGGCTAATTTTAAAATCTCATTATCTGTAATTGAAAATTCTTTTTGTTTTTCTAATGAAACAGGAATATTTTTTACAGGTTTAGGACCGGATGTTGAATAAACCATCTTGATTTTTTTCTCACCAACTTTTTTTGAAATAATTGGCCTGTAACCTTCTTTTAATGTTGGCTTGTGAACATAAAATTCGTCTGGGTTTACTGCACCTTGAACAATGTTTTCCCCTAATCCATAAATACTTGTAACATAAACTGCGTCTTTGAATCCTGATTCTGTATCAATTGAAAACATAACTCCTGAAGAAGACAAGTCACTTCTAACCATTTTTTGTACACCAATTGAAAGTGCAATACTAAAGTGGTCAAATCCTTTGTCTTCACGGTATGAAATTGCCCTATTTGTGAAAAGAGAAGCAAAACATTTTTTACAGGCTTCTAAAATTGCCTTTTCTCCTTTGATATTCAAATAAGTTTCTTGTTGACCAGCAAATGATGCGTCTGGTAAGTCTTCAGCAGTTGCACTTGAACGAACTGCAACATCAGTGTACTTTTCTTTGTAATCTGAAGATAGTCTTTTATAATTTGAAATAATTTCTTTTTCTATTTCCTTTGGCATTTTTGCATTAAGAATTGCACGTCTAACTTTTTCTCCATGTTCCATTAAATTTTTTATGTTGTGTGTATTCAAATCAGAAAGTATTTCTTTTATTCTGTCTTTTAATTTTGTTTTTTCTAAAAAATATCTATAAGCATAAGCAGTTATTGCAAAACCGTTTGGAACTTTTACTCCTTGGCTTCCAAGTTCACGATACATTTCACCGAGTGAAGCATTCTTTCCACCAACTATTGGAACATCTAAAATTGTTAAATCTTTAAACGGTAATACAAACATTTCACTTCTTTTTTTCATTTTCACCCTAGTTCTCCTCGAATAAAAGAATTAGTTGTTTTGAGTTTATAAAAGTTGTTTTTCAAAATATATATTCTAGTATATTCTTTATCTTGTGTGATTTTTAATTAATTTTCTTCTTTTGTGATAACTTGAATTTATTTTTCTTGACCTTCTTACTTTTGTATCAACTTTGAACAAAACAAAGCAACCAATTAGGGAAATTCCCCCAACAAACATGAATGTATAATTGAATCCTATGTATTCTGCAATTGCTGCACCTACTGCTGCTGTAAAGGCTGCGCCTAGCCCAGTTATTGTTGAATACATGCTCCACTCAAAACTTTCTTGTTTTTTATCAAGGTGTGTTACCCATAAACCTAACCAAGTTGGATAAGCTAGTCCGCTTCCAATTCCATGAATAATTTGTGCAATAAAAATCATTCTTACATGTTTTGCAAAAATATAAATTAAAGGAACAATTGCAATTAAAAATGACCCAGCTATTAACCACTTTAATCTTTTTTTGTAAGAAGAATGATCAACCCATTTTGAAAACGGAAGTTGTATTGCACTTTTTACTAAAAGAAAAGTCATTCCTGCTAAACCTGCAATAAAAATACTTCCACCAATTAAATTTTCTTTAAAGAAAATTGCTAAAATAGGATCAATTAAACCAAAACTTGTCAAAATTAAAACGTCTGAAATCATTAGAAATTTTAAAGTCTTATTCATCGAGAACTAAAGAAAATATTCTTTAAATATTTATTTAAACACATATTTCGTTGTTAACTTATGATTCGAAAAAAGGGGTTTAGTAGTGAGAGATATATTGAAGCACAAAGTGCTGCGGTTCTAAAAAGAATAAATGAATTTGATAAATTATATCTTGAGTTTGGAGGAAAGTTAACATATGATGGACATGCTTCAAGAGTTTTGCCTGGATTTAAGCCTACAACAAAAATTGATTTATTAAAAAACTTAGGGGAACTTGAAATAATTTATTGTATTAATGCAAATGATTTAGAAAGTGATAGACGATTAGGTGATTTTGAACTTACTTATCGTGAGCAGACATTAAAAGACATTAAAGAAATTAGAAAAAATGGTTTAGAAGTGAATCATTTGTGTATTACTTTTTTTGAAGGAAGAAGTGAAGTAAAAAAGTTCAAAAAAGAAATTGAAAATTTGGGAATTAAAGTTTATACTCACAAAAGAATTGAAGGATATCCAGATAAAGTAAACAAAATTATTGATGGTTTTTCTAAACAGCGGTTTATCAAAACGAAAACTAAGCTAGTTATTGTAACTGGTGCTAGCGGGGGAAGTGGAAAAATGGCAACGGCAATGGCGCAAGTTTACAATGAAAGAAAAAATGGTGTTAATGCAGGATTTAGTAAATACGAATTATTTCCAATTTGGAATTTAGCACTTAATCATCCAATAAATATTGCGTATGAAGCTGCAACTGCTGATTTGGGAGACTACAACATGATTGATTCATATCACTGGAAGGCTTACAAAATCAAAGCTGTTAATTACAATCGGGATGTTGAGAATTTTAAAATTTTAAGAAAAATTTATTCTTTAGTTGCTGGAAAAAAAATTTTATCTAGATTTAAATCTCCAACTGACATGGGAATAAACATGGCAAAAAAGGGAATCATCGATGACAAAATTTGTCGAAGTGCTGCAATAAAAGAAATTAAGAGAAGAGATAAAATTTACAAAAAAGAATTTAAGGCTGGACGTGAAAGCATTGAAACAGTAAAAAGAATGAAGAAAATTTTAAATAAAATTAAAAAATAATTATTTTACATATTTTGTTAATATATAATTGACTGCCCAACTTACCGGTAGAGAAGTTATTGCATAAAGAAGTGCTGGAGCTCCAAATAGGTGTTGTTTTAATATTGTTTCAGTTATTATCAAAGCGAATGTTGTATTCTGTATTCCTAATTCTGAAGAAAAAGTTATGCTGGCTTTTTTACTCCAACCAAGAAGACGCGACAAGAAATATCCAATTAACATAACAACAATATTTAGTAAGATTACCCAAGGAGTTAAGGATTTAATATGATTTAGTGGTATTGGGTCGTTTCCTCCTCCAATAAAAAATTTTATGAAGACAATTACTAAAAATAAAAATGTTCCAACTTGTCTTACTCTTTTGTGAATTTTTTTTGCTAATTCTGGATTTTTGTGTCTAATAACTGCACCAATTATTGCTGGTAGAATTGTTATTAATAATAAATAGGAAATTAATTGAAATAATGGAAGTGCAATTTCAACGCAGTCTCCAAAAAAATATTTTATTGCTATTGCCGGGTAAATTGAGAGTGAAATTAGAGAAATGAAACTATTAACTACTGTTACTTCAATTGAAAGAGCGGTTTTACCTTTGAAAATTGCAGTTAATAAGTTTGAAAGAACTCCTGAAGGACATGCTGCAAGAATAATAAAACCAACTTTCCATAAATCATTTAATGGGGACAAGAGAACTATAATTAATGTAATTAGGGGAAACAAAAAAAGTTGCAGGCCAACACCAAAAAGTAATTCTTTTGGTCGTTTTAGTTCTTTTATGAATTCATCAAATTTGATTGAAAGGCCAAGACCAATCATTATCAAAAATAACGAAGATGACAATATTATATCTAGGGGATTCATAAATTGTATAGAAAAATATAGTTTAAATTAATTACTAAACTAATAATTAAGTCTTGTTTTGATATTTTCTAATATTTCTTCTATTGAATTTCCTCGAGAGTTAAACCAAACTTTTTGTGCAGCTTGGAATTGTTTTCTTTCTGTTAATTTATGGAAAATGTAGGGAATATTGTCAAAAAGAGGAGATTCAAAATTCAATGTTGGTCTTACAATTTCACCGAATCTACTTGATAAATATCCTGCACAAAAATGTGGCCCTTTTTGTTCAAAATAATTTTCAAGGTTTCTGTATATTTTCCAATCTTTCTTTTTTATTATAGTTCTTTCTCCTTCCCTAAAAGAAGAAATTATTTGTGATAAAGTATAATTCTTATCTTCTTTAGAAATAATTTTTCCCTCTGAATTTTTTGATGAATCGATTAAAGTAAATCCCGAAACGTCTTTTTTATAGAATTGATTTTTTGAATTTCCCCTTATGCTTTCCAAAAATTGTTCTTTTATTTCTTTTCCTACATATCCATTCAATAAATATTTTGCAAGTGCAGACATTGGAGCATTCATATAGAATAAAAAAAAGTATTGTTTAAAAAAATATGTGTTTGAAAGCTTAATCTTTCATTTCGATTTTGATGTTCACAGATTTTGGAACTCTCATACGCATGATGTGGTGTAATACCTTTTCATTTGCTGGAAGATCAATTAATCTTTTGTGAATTCTCATTTCGAATCTATCAAAAGTAGCTGTTCCGTCACCGCAAGGAGATTTTCTTGTTGTAACTTTTAATTTTTTAGTTGGAAGTGGAACTGGTCCTGAGATTGCAATTCCTGATTTTTTTGCTAAATCTTTGATTGAATCACAGATTTCATTTAACATTTCGATGTCAGTTGAGTTTAATTTTATTCTTACTTTTGCCATTTTATCGTTAGCTTTGTTTTTTAGTATAGTGAATTATATTCCTAGTGGTTTAAAAACCTTTTTATAGTAAATTTTCTCTAATATAATAAGAGGTGAAAATGGACGCTATATTTATTCAGTTGGCTGTAATTTTATTTGCAGCATTTGTTGTTTCATATTTAGTTAGAGCGTTTAATCAACCATTAATTATTGGTTATATTATTGCAGGAATTATTGTTAGCCCATTTATCATAAAACTTGGTGGTTCAATGCAAATCATTGATATATTTAGTGAATTTGGAATTGCCTTTCTTTTGTTTATTGTAGGTTTACATTTGAATCCTAAAGTAATAAAGGAGATTGGTATTTCTTCTTTATTCATTGGAATTTTTCAAGTTGTTTTAACAGCTCTTGCGACATTTGGTATCTCGAGATATTTGTTAAGTTTTGATGTTACAACTTCAATTTACCTTGGGATTGCACTTTCTTTTTCTAGTACAATTATTATTATGAAATTATTGTCTGACAATAAACAACTTGATTCTTTGTATGGTAAAATTTCAATTGGTATTTTGATTTTACAGGACTTGGTTGCCATTGGTGTTTTGATGTTTATTGCTTCTGTTTCTGGTGCTTCTGGAGTTGAAACTTTTGGAACTAAAGGAATAATTAGTGGCGGGGTAATCATTGTTGTTTTGTTTTTAGTTGGAAAACTTGTTTTACCCAAGATGATGAAAGGCATTGCAAAGTCACAAGAACTTTTATTTTTGTTTTCAATTTGTTGGTGTTTTGTTCTCGCTGCACTTTTTGCATATATTGGATTTAGTATGGAAATTGGAGCTTTAGTTGCAGGAGTTATTTTATCTGTTTCTCCTTATGCCACAGAAATTTCTTCGAAGATTAGACCTCTTCGTGATTTTTTCTTAATTATTTTCTTTATCATTTTAGGATTGAAAGTTCAAATTACAAATATTAAATCAATTTTAGTTAATGCAATTATTCTTTCAGGTGTTGCAATTATTTTGAAGCCATTAATTTTAATGTTCACAATGAAATTTTTTGGTTATACTAAAAGAACTAATTTTTTAGTTGGAACAACTCTTGCACAAATTTCTGAATTCTCTTTAATCTTACTTGGTATTGGAATTGTTGCAGGGCACATAACTTCAGAAGTTATGAATACTTTGATTCTTACAATGATTATTACAATTTTAATTAGTTCATATATGATAATTTATTCCTCGAAGTTTTACACATTTATGAGTCCTGTTCTTGGAATATTTGAAAGGAAAAAAATCAAAAAAGAAATTAAACTTGAGAAAAAATATGACACTATTTTATTTGGATATAACAGAATTGGATTTAGTATTTTGAATGCTTTAAAGAAGATGAAAAAGAAATATTTGGTTGTTGATTTTAATCCTGATACAATTGTTAATTTGAAAAAATTTGGTGTTCCTGCACTTTATGGGGATGTTTATGATTTGGAACTTTTGGAAGATTTACCTCTAGAAAAAATTGATTTAGCAATTTCAACAATTCCTGAAGTTGAGACAAATGAATTATTAATTGAAGTAATTAGAAACAAGAATAAAAAAGCAATAATTATTTTACGTGCACACACAATTGAAGATGCCCTTAGACTTTACGAGGCTGGGGCAAATTATGTTTTAACTCCGCATTTTTTAGGTGGAGAATATGTAGCGAAGATGATTAAACATGCAAAGTTTGGTCGTGACGAAGATTATTCCGAAGAAAGGAAGCATCACATAAATATGCTTAAAGGAATTTTAGAAAAGGGTGATGAACATCCACGAGTTGAAAAGAATTAATCTAGTTTTTGTTTTATTTCATAAACCTTGTTTAAACTTTCTTTATAATCATTTTGAATAGAAACCAAATCAAAAATTTGATTAAATTTCTCTTCCTCTCCCAATTTATTCCATTTGTAAATTATTTCTTCTAATTTTTTATGTTCAGGTAAAGAATTTGCAACAGGATTATAGGGAAAAGGAAAATGATTTTTATCTTTCCAATTGTCTAATATTTCAATTAATTTATAATGAAAACCTTTTCCAAAATGTTGTTTAAATTCTTCAGTATTAAATGAAGAAAGGAGAATTTTTGATTCTTTGAATCCAGAGCAATTATAACATCTTCCTTCTGAATCAAAACTATGAATTGTATCTCGAGGAAGGCAATATGCTAAATTAAATGAAATATAATTTAGGTGATTATTTGCCTTTGCAAATTCTTCATTGAATTTATTTATTGTATTTAGATATTCAACAACTAATAATTTCTCTTCCATTAAAAAAATGATTAAATTCTATTTATAATAATTGTTGTATTCTATTGCTGAATTTCAGTTTCCTCTTCAATCATTCCTGTTGCAACAAAACCTGTTTCTAAAATTCTTAATATTAATTCAATTATGAATATGAATAACATGTATGAAGCGATGTGACCAAAGAAATTTGGTATTGCAAAAACTTGTGTTAATATTTTTTGAAAACTAAATGTCGTACTTTGAGTTACTGCAACACCCAATATTGTGAATGGTAGAAGTTTTGCAATGTCACGAGACAAGTCTTCATTATAATATGAAGTCATTCTAATTGCTGCAATAACCGTTGCTGAAATGATTAAAATAGTTTGAAGTTCTAAGTTTTCAGTTAGTAATATTAAAAATATTGTAAAAACTAAAAACCAAAAAAATACAAGAAACGGTAAAATGATTAAATATTCAAGAATGTAAAAAACTGCAGCAAGTGTTTTTGCCATTAATGGGTGTTCTGAACGATTATATTTTTTTAAGTTTAATGAGATTAGGTTTTTCTTTGCAATGAAACGATAGAATTTCCAAATTAAAATTCCATAAACTACAATTACAAGGGAAATTAAGAATAAGTTTATGAAGTTTTGTGCCCAGAACGGAAGAAAATTAATAAAATCTTGATATAAATTAACTATTGTTAACCCCACCTCTTCAAAAACTGCCATAGAATATATTAGTATTTTTAATTTTTAAAGTTTGGCTTTGAATAATCTTTAAATAGTAAAGTTAATTCTTGTTTTTATGATAGATATTAATCTGATTAGAGAAAACCCTGAAATGGTTAAAGAAAACATTAAAAAAAAGTTTCAAGAAGAGAAACTAATTTATGTTGATAAAGTCTTGGACCTTGATTCTAATTGGAGAAAACTAAAATTTGATGAAGATAAACTTCGTAGTGAAAGAAACAAAATTTCTAAATCTGTTGCAGAATTTATGAAGGCAGGAAAAAAAGAAGAAGCTGAAGAAGCGAAAGTTAAGGCAAAGGAGATTCCAGAGAAAATTGAGAAAATTGAAAACAAAAGACTTGAGATTGAAAAAGAAATTAATGAACTTATGTTAAAAATTCCAAATATTATTCATGAATCAGTTCCTATTGGAAAGGATGACAGTGAAAATGTTGAAATTGAAAAAATTGGGGAACCGAAGGTTCCAAATTATGAAATATTTAATCATGCTGAACTTGCATTAAAATTAGGTGGCGTTGATTTTGATACTGCTAGAAAAAATTCTGGTAATGGTTTTTATTTTCTCAAAGGAGACATTGCAAGACTTCACACTGCAATTTTATCATATGCTAGAGATTACATGATTAAACAAGGATTTGAGTTAATTGTGACGCCTTACATGATTAGACCAGAAGTTGTTGAAGGGGTCATGAGTTTTGAAGAAAAAGATGCAATGATGTATAAAATTGAGGGCGAAGAATTATATTTAATTGGAACTAGTGAACATTCAATGATTGGAATGTTTAAAGATAAAAAGTTGAACGGTAAAGAATTACCTTATACTTACACAGCATATTCTGCTTGTTTTAGAAAAGAAGTTGGAGCACATGGACTAGAAGAAAAAGGATTTTACAGAGTTCATCAATTTGAGAAACAAGAAATGGTTGTTGTTTGTTTGCCTGAGGAAAGTTATGATTGGTATGACAAAATGCTTAATTATACAGTTGAAGTTTTCAAGGGACTTAATGTTCCAGTTAGAAAACTTGAATGTTGTAGTGGGGACTTAGCAAATTTGAAAGCAAAGTCAGCTGATGTTGAAGCTTGGAGTCCAAGACAAAAGAAATATTTTGAAGTTGGTTCATGTACAAACATGGAAGAAGCTCAAGCACGTAGACTTGGAATACGTTATGAACTTCAAGGAGAAATTAAGTTTGCTCACACATTAAATAATACAGTTGTTGCTTCGCCAAGAGCATTAATTGCAGTTATGGAAAACAATCAACTTGAAGATGGATCAATTATTATTCCTGAAGTTTTACGTGGATACATGGGCGGACAGGAAAAAATTGAAATCAAAACATTTTAATATAATTAAAACTAAATAATAAAATGAAAAACAAGTTCGATAAATATTTCTTATTGACATGGAAGAAGACAGGGATTATTCTTGTGTCTTGGTTTGTTTCAGTTATATTGCATAATTTGGTTTATGCTTTATTCAAAACTTGGTTTCAGGCAAGAAATGGAGAGGAAGCTTTCTTTTTTATCATTGCAATAATTGTAATTCCACTTTATGTTTTAGTGGTTTTAATTTATACATTGATTAGAAAAATAGCTAGTAGAAAAAAATAAATTATTGTTTTATTTCATTTAGTTTTATGTCACTTATATCAAAAATTAATTGAATTGAATCTAGTTCTTCTTTAATCAAAGTTAACAAAACTTCTTCTACGTATTCGTTTGTGTTTATTGTTTGGAAGAAGTCTAGGTTTTTTCCTTCTGTAAAGAAATTTTTTGGAATTCCTGTTAATTCTGAAGAAATTATTCCAAAACGGGTGAAAGGAAAGGTTTTTCTTTTTTCAAGAGATTCAGAATTAACTTTTTCTATGTCTTTTGAATTTATTTCCATAACAATTAAGGGGGTATTGTCTTTTGTTTGGATTACGATTTTATTCCCTTCAGAGATTTCGTAATCTAAGTAATTTCTATTAAGAATGTGTGAAAAGGCCTTTTCAATTCTATTAACAATTACTTCCCCCATGAAAAAAAGATGACTTTTTTGATTATATATTTTGTTATTTAGATTTATCCAGAGTTGAGAATCTAAATAGCTTGTAGAGTACGCAGTACCCCCTAATTCCAGTAACAATTAACACAGTTCCTAAGATGTATAAAATTACTTGACCCCAAGAATGTAGGTAGTTGTAAGCTATGAAAAAAAGTGCGGCTCCAACTAGAATTCTTAATGCTCTGTCAAGCGAACCTACGTTTTGTTTCATTGTTTTGTTAAACATCTTTTCTTTAAGTGATTTATCTTGTTTTTTGGATATTAAAAAAAATAAAAATAAAAATTAAAAGTTTTATTCAGCTTTTTCTTCACCGAAGTCAGCTTCCTCAGTTTTTTCTTCTGATTCTTCTGTTTTTTCTGGTTCAGTTTCTGCAGTTTCTGCAGTTTCTTCTGTAGTTTCTTCAGCTACTTCAGTTGTTTCTTCAGATTCAACTGGTTCTTCTGTTGCTTCTGTAGTTTGTTCCTCAGCAGGTTCTTCAGCTACTTCAGTTTCCGCTGTAGTTTCCTCAGATGCTTCTTCTTTTGACTCATCAACGATTTCTTCTAGAGAGTTTTCATCTTTAGTAGATAAATCATTAATAACTTCTTTTGCACCTTCACGTGCTTCTTTTGCCTCTTCAAGCGCTTTATTTGCAGCGGCTTCGGCTTCTTCGGCATCTTTAATTGCTTTTTCGGCTTTTATTACTGCTTCTTCAGCTTCTGCTTCACGCATCATGGCTTGTGCTTCTTTAACTTTAGCTTGTGCTTTTTGTAAATCTGTTAGTTCAGAATCTTCTACTGTTTCTTCAAGAGTCTCAGTAGATTCAGAAGTTTCGTTTGTTATATTTTCGTCTGTCATTTTATTCTCCCCCTTTATTTCTATACTTACAAAAAAGACTTTTTAAAAATTTTGGAATAAATGAGAGTATTTTTGAATTTTTTGAGTTTGGTACTGCCAAAAGGTATATATATTGAAATATCTAAATTTTTGCATGGCAAAGAAAAGACTAAAAAGACACAAGCATAGAGCTATGTTTAGGAGATTACTTACTGGTAAAAAACCAATGTCTGCTGAACAAAAGGAAGAAAGAAAAAAACGAAGAGAAGCTCAAAGTGCTGCTGACAAAGCTTTGAAAAAATAAATAAATAAATTCTTAATTTGATTGATCTTATTTGTAAATGAGTTAATTATTCTCGATGATTCAAATATTATTTTACCAAAATCTTTAAAAACTAAATTAGTTATTTGATATTACAAGCCTACGTGGTCTAACGGCTATGACACTTGCCTGTCGCGCAGGTAACCCGGGTTCGACTCCCGGCGTGGGCGTGTTACTTTTTAGCCGAGAGCCGAACGAGATGTTCGACTTCCCTTGGACATGATTTTGTAAAACAAAATCTAGTCTCTTGCAATAATCTAGAAGATTCTTGCATTGGTGGGCGTGAGGGATTTTTGGGGGTTTTGGGAGAAAGAGGGTGGGGAGATTTTATAGAAATTGTTAAAAACTATTTTTAACAAGGTAAG
>Ga0210043_1000641_pt1 | contig 36352 bp, 57 predicted proteins | sample CryGeymet201501t_FD_183990 | JGI IMG/M metagenome (GOLD analysis project Ga0210043, IMG submission 183990) | Groundwater microbial communities from Crystal Geyser aquifers in Utah, USA - Crystal Geyser metaG 2015-01t (SPAdes) (version 2) | ecosystem: Environmental > Aquatic > Deep subsurface >... | reverse complement strand
ATACCAGATAATCTAAACAGTTTATCTTTGTATCTTAGTATTCCATTCAGGTGTTCATCCTTTCGGATATGTTCATTATACTACACTTCTTTCCCTCCTTAAAGTGTAGTCTGTGTATAACTCCACACCTATCCCTTGACAACATAATCATACTAGAGTAATATAGGTGTATATGGCAAAAGAAACGAAATATGGAATAATAGATTTTCAAAAAGACTTTCCTAATGAGGACGCTTGTTTAGATTATTTATTTTCAGTTCTTCACACAAAAGAATGTTCATGTGGTGGAACATATAACAGAATAAAAGAACGTAAACAATATCAATGTAGTAAATGTCGTTTTCAAATTGCACCTATGGCAGGAACTATATTTGAAAAGTCTACAACTCATTTATTAAAATGGTTTCATGCTATATTTATCTTTAGTAACGCAAAATCAGGCATATCAGCAAAAGAAATGGAAAGACAGCTAAATGTTACCTATAAGACAGCATGGCGTATTCTAAAGCTAATTAGAGAGTGTTTAGGGCAAGGTAACTTTAGACTTCGTGGAGATGTTGAAATGGATGAAGCATATTTTGGTGGACGTGGATATGGTGGAGAAGATAATAAAAATGCTAGTTCTGTAATGGCAAATAAAAGTAAAGTAATAGGAGCAGTAGAGCGTAACGGAGTAATGCGTGCTAAAAAAGTACCAAATGTTCGTGCTATAACTATTGAAGAGTTTATTGATGAAAATATTGATTTAGAAAATACTCGATTATTGACAGATAGTTCAAATAGATATGGAAGTGGTTACCATAGACAAACAGTTAATCACTCAAAAAAACAATACGTCTCTGGGGACGTATATGTAAATAATATTGAAAGTTTTTGGTCACACGTTAAAAGAAGTGTAAAAGGTACACACAAGGTTATTTCAAAGAAGTATCTTCAGTCTTATCTTGATGCGTTTGTTTGGCATTACAACAACCGATACAACGACAGGGTTCGCTTTGACGTTCTTCTTTCTGCAATTTTGCAGTAATTATCTTCTTTAGGTTTTTAAGGTATTGATTATTCATATTGGTTGCAGTATATCAGTTATGCTAAAGAAATCAAATTAGCTTGACAAGATAAGACATTAGGTATATAGTAATTACGTTGACTCTTATTTATTTATTCACCTTGTAGATAACTACCAAGAGACCATACACATGGCTCCACCACAGCAAATAGCCTCAAGGCAATTTGGTGGGAGTCAACAACCAATCAAAATTGATTATCTAAGTGAAATCAAATGTGGTTGGAGTCAGGTGTTTGGTCTTTTTTGATCCAAAAAATTAATCCGTTCAGTAACAATTACGAGCTTTATCTCATTGCATGGTGTGTTCCAGCAGAAAGGAGAAATAAGCTTATGAATAAGCAACAGCAAATTTGTTTTTTAGATGAAGATGGTATGATGTTATGCAATGCAATACATCGTAATGGTACATTGATATTCTCTAAATCAGGTAAGTGGTTTAAGTTTTTTCCACGTAAAAAAAAGAAATAGACGCTTCTAACGTCTATAACTAGATACCCCCGCTCGTAATTGTTACTGAAAGGATTAAGAACAAAACGTTCTATAAAGGGACAAAAACAGGGCGTAGCACGGTGCAAGTCGGGCTTCCTATCCTAGACCTTGGGAGTTCAAATCTCCATACGTCCACTTTTTGCCTCTTTATAGACTGTCTTGTAATGTTGCAAGACCTTACCAAAAAATCGCTATTGTGTCAAGTGTAAACACAAACAAAAAAACGCAACCGCACAAATTACAAATTACAAAGTATTTATTTTGAATACTAATTTATTCATATCTACAAGGAATTTGATACTGTTTACTATAACAGTATTTTTTTTATTTGAACATACTTACGGACGTATGCATTTGTGGATAAGCAATGTAAATCACTTGTCCGCTTTCACAAGTGATTATAACCTAAAAATCTATACAGTGTCAATTTTATGTAGTGTAGGGATAGGTGGTTATAACTCTATTATGTCTTGTAACATCTATCCTTTTATGTCTTCATGTTACCATGTTACATTGCGTTAAGTATGTCTTGGTCTTTCTGGCTCACTGTATGTTGATGTTTTGCCATAAAACTTAGTACCAAGTCTAGTTTACGGTTTAGTTCTGACATTGTTGGTGCTTTATTCGGGATAAATTGCCACCCGTATTGGTTCTCGTATACATCAAGGGTAACTTGCACCCCTTCTACTGGTACTTCGTCTGTTGGTCTGCAAAATCCACTAATACTCACATCATTGTTTGGATCTTCTGTATTGTGTACTTTGAGGACAACAAGTGTTGCTCCGTCTTTGTATGTTGTCCCATCTTTTTTTGTAAGATTGGTAAATACTTTTTTAGGTGTAACTGTTTTTTGGGTTGTTTCTGGGTAATTCATATTAAAAAGGTATATCTGTTAATTTAATTTTTATTGGTGGTTCTTCTGGTAGCGGTTCTTCGTTTAAGATTTTTTTTGTTGCCACTACTGATACATCTGCCTTGTTATCCATAGTATCAGCATCTTTAGTGTCATCTATGGCAAACAGTCCATTTAATGCATATTTTCTCGCATAGGAGCTTGTAGCCCCTGTAATTTGTGCTTCGTCCATTCCTTTCTTCGTTTCTTGTTCTCTTGCAAATGCTGTAACACTCAATGCTTCTTTTGCTTCGTTGTCTATAATGGTGGCTGTTGCCTTGACATAGTATCTCGTACCAATACTCCACATCTCATCACTGATAGTTAGTGAACATTTATATTTTGCTAGTAGTGGCTTCACCGCTTCTAGAATATCCTCGCAACTTCTATAATTAAAGTTAGCAAATGAATTGCGTTGTCCTTTCGGAGCTTTGAGTTCGCTCTGTATCTTTTGCAGTTTGTCCATATTATTTTAGTTTATTGATTAAGCTCTGTAAAAATGTGCTAGGTCTCGGTTTTCTTTTTAGGACACCTGCTGCACTTAGTACCTCTAGTCTATGACTTATTGTTGCATTGGTTACTTGTAGCATATTTGCACAAGATCTAATTGTCCCTCCTGCTTCATAATGCTGGATTGCTTTAGCCCATGCGTTTATTTTTTTTGTTTCCATAGTGCTTTTTTAAGTTGGCGTGATATTCTCCAATTGAGTATCTCGCTTAATAGTTTTTTTAACATATTATTACATCATCATCTTCGTATATAACTCCGAGTACCTGTATATCCTCAAAGTCTTCAATGATTCGTTCTCTCTCTCCCTCCTGCCTATATATTGCTAACTTCTCAAGGTGTGGAACATCTTCCCAACTCCCCCAAGTAAGAACTGCGATTGTTCTATTCATACAAATTGTATTAGTTAATAAATCATCTACTAGGTAAGTGTCAGCCTGAGCCAGCGCTCCCTAGCTAGATGTTCCTCAAGATGGCCTTCATCTCTTATATATGTATAATACTATAATACTATACTATTGTCAAATATAGCATGTGGATAACAAAAAACCACTCGTAGTTAGTGGTTTTTATGTACCTGTTATTGCGTATTCCTCGCAACAGCTAGTCTTTCACTGGTACAGCATAGGCTAAGATTTTTTTTATGTTTGCGTACATCTCAATCTCTACTTCTGATGCAAGTCCTTCTTGTACAGCGACCCCCTCGCTGTTTCGGAGCTTGTATAGTGCTGGTACTAGTTGCCATTTAGTCTCTAGCCACTTCAGTAATTCTACGTCTAGTTCTAATGTTATTACTTTTTTGAACTCTTCCATATCAAGTGTTACAGCCTTTTCTTCGTCTGCGTACTTAGCTCTTTGTTCTCTTAGCTCTTTCATCTCATTAAAGAAAGAAAACTTCTGCATCACTTCTTCCTCTGTCTGTGCAACAATTACATTGGTAATAATATCAAGCAACCAATGTAATTGACTTGGTGTAATTTCTATTGACTTTTTCATGTTGGTTTTTCGTTAGTTTTTTTATATACACATAGTATAGCGTATACTGCTTAATAATGATATACTACTGTTAATAACTATGATATCACCAAAAGACAACAAACTTATTCTCGTAATTGGGATTAAATATGCTGATTCTTCAATGGTGACAAAACTCAATAATCTTTATGGACTACAAAAAAGAACAACTGCTGGAAATGACAAAAAAAGAACTCACAGCACTATGCCCAAGACCTCCAGCAAAAAACTATACAAAGGAACAAATAGCTAATTTAGTAATGGCACTCCAAGACCAAGTTATGGAAGACCAAATCTCTGTTGAGGTAGGAGTGCCAACACAAAACTTTACAAAAGAATTTGCACAAGGTGGTAAAAGATATATTAAAACATATAACGCTAAAGGAGATTCAATTAGTTGCGTTGAACTATAAAAATTCCCTATGTCAGCATTAAAAAAAGAAATGGAGCAGGTGCAAAACATACAAAAACAAATAGATAGTGTTAATGCAAGTATAGCTTCAACTAGTGAAATGATATACACTGCTACACAAAACGGTGTATCTTTATTACTAGATATGATCTTCCCACTAATGGTACCCAATAAGAAGTACGAAGAAGCAGATGAACAAACTAAACAGAACGATCATCTAGAAGAAAAAGGATTTAAAGGTTTTATGGCAACATACTGGCAAGGTGAAGAAACATATAAGAGACTAGAACTTGCAGAAAAAGAAACATTGCTAAAAATACTTGACAAAACTATGGAAAAAGCAGTAGTCGAAAGTGTTATATTGAACTACTACGAACTACCAGGAGATCTAGTCCTAACACTTACAAAAAAATAAGTAGAATAATATGGCAGACATGAACCTAAAAAGATTAGCATTTAAGGAGTACTACTGTAATCCAGAGAGCGATACTTTTGGTTTAATAAAGCAATCAGCCAAAAAAGCAGGTTTTTCTGAAAGCTATTCTATGGGTTTAATGTCGGATTCAGTTGGTAATGAGTGGGTAAAAAATATTATCAATGATTATCAATTACTAAGTAAGGCAGAAAGCAACATTAAAAAAGCAATGGATATTGATGTGCGAGATGAAAAGATTGGTGACAGAGCAATTAAGGTATCATTGTTTGTTACAGAGCGATTAGGTAAACAAAAATGGAGTGCTAGAACAGAACTTACAGGTAAGGACGGAGAGCAATTGTTTAAGGGTCTTACGGAAGAAGAAAGAATAAAACTAGATAAACTACTAAATGAATAAAAAAACGCTACAAGTGATGATGGACGGTTCTCAAGCAGAGAGAAGATACCTAGCCGAGAAAGACTTTGGATTGTTTTTTGCTTACTACTTCATAGACTACATTAAATATAAATTTGCACCCTTTCACCACCAGATGTTTAGAGACCTTATGGACTTAGACAGCGGTAAGTATAGAGAGGTGCTTTTTTTAATGTTCAGAGAAAGTGCCAAGACAAGCATAAGTAAAGCATTCATCACATGGCTTTTAGTTTTCAAGAAAAGACAATATATATTAGTAGATAGTTATACCAGAGAGAACGCCGAGCGTATTCTTTTCGACATAGCAAATGTACTGGTAACTAACACCAAGATACTTGAAGACTTTGGTAACATCTATTCAGATGAAACACTCAAAGGAAAAACACAAAAGAGAGTAGACAACTTTCTTGTACATAATAAAGAAATTCGTATAGAAGCCTTTAGTACCCAAGAAAACCCTCGTGGAAGACTTCACAAACATGTAAGGCCAGACTTCTATTTGTTTGATGACTTTGAGACCAACAAAACTAAGGTAAGTAAAGCAATAACAAAACAAATTATCTCCCACATGGACGAAGCTCGTTCAGGTATGAGCCCAGACGGATCTATTATCTATCTAGGTAACTACATATCCAACACAGGCTCAATCCAAACACTCCTAGATAGGGCTAAAACAGATGAAAAGCTACTTGTAAGAAACATACCTATCATTCAGGACGGAGAGCCTACATGGCAAGAAAAGTATGTTCTAACGGACGCACAAGCAGAAGAAACAGGAAAGGTAAGTATCGAAGACAAAAAGAGGTTTCATGGATCAATAGTATTTGAGGCAGAATTCATGAACAATCCATTTAACGAAGAGAATCAAGTATTTTTCAAGAGATACTTCAAACATAAGCCTTTGTCTTATTTAGAAACAATCAAGACTAGAAAGTTTGCAGTTATAGACACAGCAATCAGTAAGACAGATGAGAGTGATTTCACGGGTGTTTGTGTTACAAGCGTAGATGAAGCAAACAACTGGTATGTACAATCCAGAGGAATTAAAGTTAATGCTAAAGGAATTATAGACCTTATCTTTCAGCTACACGATGATGGGTGTGAGAAGATAGGAATAGAAACAACAGCATATACAGAAGCTATCCAACCGTTCTTAGAAGATGAGATGGCGGTAAGAGGTAAATATCCTAGAATAGAACAATTGAAACATGGAGGTAAGAAGAAAGAAATGCGTATTGAGGGATTAGTACCTAAATATGAAGCTGGTCATATCTATCATATTGAAGGACACACAACAACACTAGAGGAACAACTGCTTACATTCCCAATGAGTTTGTATGATGATGAACTTGATGCAGAAGCATATATGTTGCAAATGGCAGAGCCTGCATATCCAAAACAAAACCTAGATTATCTTGATGAAGAATTGTTACATGATGATATAGGTATTTAATAAAAACTATGGTATAATTCTACTACAAATTATATAAAGAAATAGCCTCGCAACTATTTCACTACCCTCTTGCGAGGCGGGTGGTGAAATGCGTGGCTATTTTTGTATAAAATTATTATGTCAATCAATAAAATAACAATTGAAAAGATAGCAAGTCAAGCACTCAACGAAATACAATTTGCTAGAACTTTTAAGCAAGGAAAGATTGCAAAATGGAAGTTGAATGAAGACATGTATTACAACCGTAAGACTAAGACAACAGAAGCAAGAGCCAATGTTAATTTAGGCAGAATGCAAGAGTTTGTCCATACCTTATTGTCTAAGATAGATAACCCTCTAACATTTAAGTTTGTTAAGAGAAAAAACTCACAACTACAACGAGTAGAATTGTTAAATGCACTAAAGAGAGCAGACGCTAAAAAAAACAACTGGGACATTAAAGACATTGTAGGAAAGAAACAAGCTATCATATATGGAAGAGCAATCTATTCTTACTACGCTGATTCAATTGATGGTAAATACAAAGCCCACCTTGAGCCTATTGATGTGTATGACTTTCTGATTGACCCTTCTTGTGGAGGGATTGATATAGAAGAAGCCATGTATATGGGCTCTTATTCAGTTATGCTAACAAAAAGAGAACTGAAAGAAGGTAAGAAAAATAAGAAATATCTCGGTTATGCTGTGGATAACTTATTAGAGGGTTCAGGAAACGCAAACGAAATGACCCAAGAAGAGACAAATAAGAAGCAAAGAACATACGACCAAAATACAATTAGTCAAAAAGAAATATCAGACCCTACTAAATATAAGTTTTGGCGATGGTTTACCACTTACCAGGAAGACGGAGGGAGATATTATCTTTTAATGGACAATTCAGGACAATGTATTAGATGTGAAAAACTAACAGATATATTCCCTGCTACACCAGATTACCCACTCGGAGCATATCCTTACTGGACTTGGGCAGCTTTTCCAGACATGACAGAGTTTTGGACACCAAGTTTTGCTGATTACGCAAGAGAGATATTTATGGCTCAAGATGTGTCTATCAACCAAATGCTAGATAACGCAGAAGCCATAAACAAACCAATGAAAGTGGTTAATGTAGGAGCTATTGAGAACCTTTCTAGCCTTAAATACAGAAGAAACGGACTAATACTCACAAAAGGAGATTACGACGCTAACAGAGCAGTACAGGTACTACAAACACCAAGTATTAACACTCCTATTGCTGTTTACAACCTACTAGAAGGACTACAAGCTAAAGCTAGTGGAGTAACAGACGGAGTTGCAGGAGTTGCAGATGAAAAAGGTAGGGTTGGCATCTATGAAGGAAACCAAGCAGCAACAGCTGATAGATTCGGACTATTAAATAAATCTTATGCGTTTGGTTATGATAGATTTTCTAAACTGTATGAACTCGGAGCAAGAGATAACCTTACAAAGAAAATAGCAGTGGACATTGTAGGGCCTATGGGAGTGGAACTCGTTATGGTATCTAGGCGAGATATTTTTAGGAAGAACGAAGACTTTTCTGTACTAGTAGAAGCAAGTAATGCAGAAGAACTTTCATCAATCCAAGATAAGAAAGCTAGATTTAACTTCTTACAAGGACAAATCAAGAGCCCACTTGTCAATCAAAAGACAAGCCTAGAGATGTCAGCAAGTATTGCAGGATTTACAGATGATGAGATTGAAAGATTACTAGATGTTTCATTTTATGGTAACTCACAACTTATGGCAGAAGCAGATAGAGATATAGAAGCCTTACTTGATGGAGAAGAGGTTAAGCTCAACCAATCAGCAAACAACGCATACAAACAAAGAATGGTTGATTACATGTACCAACAGTTTGAAAACATCAAGCAAGACCAATTTGAGCGTTTAGCCGACTACATTGTACAACTAGAGCCTATTGTAATGAGAAATGAAGCAAGAGCATTGCAACAAGAACAAATAAAGATGATGGAGCAACAAGGAGGTAGAGCAGTAGAAGGAGAAGATGTATTAAATCAATCAGGTTTAGCACCTGAACCTGTATCATTAGATCAATAATATGCCAACGTATAAAGTAATAGAAGGAGAAAAAATTGAGAAAAGTGATTGTACACTAGAGTTTGAACTAGCAGATGTAAAGGCTCACTACAAAATATGTGAAAAGGGTTTGAAAGAAATGACTTCACAAAAAGAACTAGAGGAAGCAAAGATTAAGAATTACGAAGAAAACAATGCCTTTCTCAAAGACCTTACAGAGGAGCAAGTACATGTAGCATACCTACATTACCAGTCAAACCTTGTAAGAGTAGCAGCAGAAAGCAAAGCAAAAGAATATCAAGAAGCTATTGAAGAATATAAAGAAGCACTTGAGGATATTAAAAAACAAACAGGATTAGTATGACAAAAGAAGAAGTACAAGAAGATTTAGATGTAATGAAAGCACTTGATGCAGTAGCCCATTCAGAGGGTGGAAAACTACTCGCTAAGAGCTTAGGCTCAGATGTAGTCAGTACAGTTGATAGTTTACTGTCAAAGTATAAGACAGCAAGCCACATGGAACTTGTAACAAGTCTTGCCAAGTTACAGTCAGACCTATCACTTCTCAGGGTACTTACAAGAGCAGAAACTAATAAAAAAGATGCAGAAGAAGCACTTGAACTATTAGCAGAATGATTAACGCTATTGCTCCTAAGATTATTGGGGGCAACATGCGGTAAAACATTTATCGTTTTTCCTTCTGGGAGGAGGTATACAACCCCATCAGGTCTCGATGTAAAATTGATTATTTATGGAAAAAGAAACCATTGAAACTCCAGTTGAAGAGGTAAAAGCAACACCTGAGGTAGTCGAAACTACAACAGAAGAAACAGTCGGAGATGTACTTTCAGACAAAAGCGAGAGAGAGCAAGTACCACTTGCCACATTCCTTGATATTAAAAAAGAAAACAAGGAACTTGCAAAACAAATGAAAGAACTTCAAAAAAGTATTGAAGCAGGTGCTAATAAAAAAGAAGTTAGCCTTGATCTACAAACTTTATCTGACAAGCATGGAGTAGATGCCGAGTTTTTGCAAGAATTCGCAGATACCGTTCGTGCTCAAGCACAGGCAGAGGTGGAAACAAGACTAGCTCCTATGAAGGAAGCAGACCTTGCAAAGCAAAGAGAAGATAAATTTAATGTAGCCTACACAAAAGCACTCGGTGTATTACCTGAGTTTGATGGTGTAGTAAACAAAGAAGTTATCAGAACACTTGCCCAGAACCCTGCTAATAGCAATAAAACATTCATTAACATTATAGAAGAAGCATACGGACACCTAGTAACAGGGAAACGCTCTCTTGATCAATCTTCGTCTCGTACATCTAAAAACGATAACCAAGATGTTGATTTCTCAAAAGCAGACAGAGACCCTGAGTATTTTACAGAAGTGATGGAAAACCCAACACTAAAAAGAAAATACAACGAAGGATTGGCTGGAAGGCTTACTTCATACCTATAACCACTAATCATCGTGGTGTAGGGCTAACACATAAATATGTCACTTACAGACTTTAAACCTCAATTTGACAACGCCTATCAAGAAATCTTCCAAAAAGTATTGGTAGCAAAAGATATCGCATCATTCCGTTTTGAACCACAACTAAAATTCGGAGAAAGTTTAGAAAGAGTAGCGTACGACATTGATTCAGTTCGTGTTCGTACAGTTGTTCGTGGTAACGCTTCAACAATTGATTCAGTTACAGATAGTTCAGAACTTTTAAACATCAATCTAGAGAAAGAAATTGTATTCCACCTTTCAGATGGTGAAATGAAACAAGCTGGTCCTCTTAATCCAGGAGCAGTTATCGGAGCAAAAACAGCTATGAAAGCTGCTATTGACTTTGATGCTCGTGTACTTGCAGAAGTTACTAATGCAACTCTTACATTTGATGACGGAGACTTAACAACAACAGCATCAACAGGAACTCCTATTACTCTTTCCAGTACAACAGTTCCTCAGCTTGCTAGTCGTGCACCTGCAAAACTAAGACGAGCTAACCAACCACTTACAAACCTAGCAATGGTTGTTGATTCATACGCAGCATCAGATATGACTCAATACCTACTCGGTAAAAACATTGACTTGGCTGGTTCAGTATTCAAGAATGGTTACTCAGGGGATGTTTCTAACGCACAAATGTACGTTTCAGAAAACCTTATGGGAGAAGCACTTTTGACAATGGCAACCAACCCAACTGATGGAGATACCATGACGTGGAACGGAGTAGTTATTACTTTTGTTGGTACTCTTTCAGGTGGAGCAAGTGAAATCCACATTGCTACAACAGTAGATATTACTCGTGCTAACCTAGTAGAATGGTTAAACGCAGGAGGAGCTGACTCAGAAGCAGAAGCAGCAGATACAGGTTACTCAGCAGCAACAGCAGCAGACCAACTATTATTGCTTGACATTACAGCAACCAACGATAACGCTGCTAATACAGCTACAATCACACAAATTGGTTCAGGAAGACTTATTCTTTCAGAAACATTTACAGCAGGAGCAGATGTTTGGACAAAAAACTTTATCCACGCTTACTTTGGTAAAAAAGGTGGAATTGACGCTGTATTACAAGACAATACAGAAGTTGACATGAGACCAACAGCAGACAAAAGAGGAACAAATATCTTTAGTTCTTACTTAGGAGGTATCAAAACTTTCTCAGACGGAGCAAAGAAATTCCTAGATGTTCATATTCTTGCCTAACTCATTATGTAATTAGCTCCCCTTAACTGGGGGGCGTGTTACATTAACAGATTATATTATGAGAACAGATTCAGCCTTATCAGGCATATTGATTCAAGAAACAAATTCTGCTGGTGAAATTACACTCGCTCAATTCAATGGACTTGCAGCTTCTATCCCTACAACAGCAAGTAAATTTGCTGTTGGTTGTTTGGTAACTCCATCATCAGATGGAAAACCTTACTACAACGCAGGTACAGTAGCTTCTCCTTCATGGAATGCAGTTTCAGATATAGTAGTAAGCGAAATATCTCTTACTACTGGTAGTGTACTTATAGGTGCAGCAGGAATAGGTGCAGCACTTGACGTTAAAGGAAGTGGAAAAATACTTGTAGGTAATGGAACAACAGCTACATCTGTAGCAGTTTCAGGAGATGCAACACTTTCTAGTGCTGGTGCTCTAACAGTTACAGGAGCAGCAGCAGGATTTAACGTAGGCACAAACCAAACCTTTACAAAAGAAGTAAATCACACAGTAGCAGTAGCAGCTTCAACAACTGCTGATACAGCAGGTGGAACATTAACTATTTCTTCAGCGGCTGGTGCAGGTACTGGTGCAGGTGGAGCTTTATCTTACACTTCAGGAGCAGGTGCAAATGGAGCAGCAGCAGTTAATGGTGGAGCTTCAGGAGCAGTTACTGTATCTTCAGGAGTAGCTGGAACATCTGGCACAGGAACAGGTGGAGCTTCAGGTACAGTTAACGTAGCTGCTGCAGCAGGTGGAGCAACCACAGGCGCAGCTGGTGTTGGAGGAAAAGCAGGGGATGTAAAACTTACTGGTGCAGCAGGAGGAGCAGACGGAGAAGGTGGTTCAGGAACAGGTGGAGAAGGTTCATCTGTTATTCTTACTGCTGGAATGGGTGGAGCAGGAAACACAACTGGTGTTAATGGTGCTGTTTTTGCAAGAGGTCTTAACCTAAGGTCTCAAGGAGCAGCAGCAGCAAAAACAACCTCTGCGACACTTACCGCAGCAGAAGTTATGTCCCAATTGATAACAATCAATCAAGGAGCAGGTGGAACATCAGCGCAACAACTTCCAACTGTTTCAGACCTCGAAGTCGCACTTCCAACTTCACTCGGAACATTTGATTCGTTTGATGTAGCGGTGATGAACATTTCTACTGTTGATGCAGAAGACGCAACAGTCACAACCAATACTGGTTGGACACTTGTTGGAGAATTTAACTTCCCAGCAGACAGTGATGCAGGAGCAGGACAATCGCTAAATACTAGAGGTATTATCCGATTGCAAAAAACTGGAGCAGGCGCATGGTCAGCATTCAGAATTTCATAGTTTATTTCCTTTCTCTCTTTATTGGGAGAAAGATAAGTAAATTATAAAAATATGACAGCAAGTGAACTCATAGCAAAATTTGAACTGTATGTAGGTGATACTACCGAGTTATCTACGCAAGAAGAATTAGACTTAGTAAATAAGATATATCTTCGCTGTGCGTCAGATAGAGCTTGGGAGATATTAAAAAAAGAAGCAACAGGCACAATGACAACAACAACAACTATTACATTACCAAGTGATTTTGAATACATTTTAGAAAGCTACAACTACACAGACAACTCAAAAGAAACACAGCTCGGTGCTAAACCAGCTATGGTATATGTAGGAGATTTAACCTTTCAAGTAGTAAATTGGTCAGATAGAAGACAATACACAAACAACAACAATGTATGTTATGTAGACCAAGTAAACAGCGTGCTTAAATTCCCAGTAGCACAAAGTGCAAGTGCAACATATAGTTTTGACTACAGGTTCACTCCAGCAGCACTTACAGCAGGTACTTCACCAGTATTCCCTGCACGATTCCACGATGTTATTTATCATGGTATGTGTGTAGATGATATGGCAATTCAATTATTTGATAAGGCAAGAAGTAATACAGACTTTAACCAAGCAATGTACAACAAATACTTAACAGACATGGCATTTTGGAACGCTAACCTATCAATGGCATAATATGGATAAAACAGTTGCAATTTTTGACAAAGGGATTCATAACTTACTCCCCTCAGAGAAAATACCAGATGGAGCATCAAAAGATTCATCTAATTTTTTGACCAAAGATGGCAAAACTGTATTAGTACATGGTCGCTCTATTCTCGGAGCAGACGGAGCAGTAGGAGATGTAACAGGATTACAAGCAGGCTATAAAGCAGATGGCACAAAAGTTTTATATAGGAAAATAGGCACAGCAATTCAAGCATATATTTCTGGTACTTGGACAAACATTATTACAGGACTTACCAGCACAGCAGAATATACTTTTGCTAACTACTCTTCACTTGCAGGGGCATTTACCTATGTTGGTGGAATTGACGGAATGTGGAAGATAATAAACGCAAACCCAACAAGCCCTATTGATGTATACGATTCAGCAAAGAACTTTAAGGGGTATATTGCAATAGATACAGGACGAATGCTTTTGTGGAACAGAGTACAAGATAAGACAGGCCTTTATGGCTCATATATTGATGCACAAGATTCAACTGTATATACAACAGTAAGTGCAGAAGCAATCGGTTCATCAGGAACAGACAACTACACAGGAACACTTGCATTTAAGGCAGGAGGACCAAAACGCTCTTGTTTTGGTGTATCTTTTGTTGCCACAGTAGCAGCAGGTACAGAAACATTTGTAGACGATTATTTAGGTGGTTTAAGTTCAATTTTAGGTGGTACAGGGACGATTAACTATGCAACAGGTGAATACGACATTACTTTCAGCGATACCACAACAGGAGCAGTTACAAGTGATTATCAATGGGAAGACCCAACAGCACTAGGCGTAGCAGACTTTTCTCATTCAACACCTAGACAAGCAGGAGAAGGATTCCAATTTCCACAAGATGAGGGAGGAGACGCTATTTTAACAGTTCAAGTTGGATTAGACGGAGCATACTACTCACTCAAAGAAAACTCAGCATATAGACTATCAATTGATGCAGATGACTTAGGAGCAACAAATGAGGTATACCGTAAAGATATGGGTATTCCTTTTTTTAGAGCAGCAGTATCAACAGGGCTGGGTATTGTATTTTTGAACACTTCAAACCCAACAAAACCAGAATTAACAGTTTTAGTAAGAAATAAAGTAAGTAGCGTAGTAGAGCCAAAAGTATTATTCCCACAATTCAAATTTTCAGACTACACTTATGACGAGTGTGGATTTTCCACATACGACAGATGGATAACAATTTTTTGTAAGTCAACTGGAGCAGATAACAACGATACAATCTTAATGTGTAATATAGAAGCAAAGACAGTAGATATAGTGGCATATAGTGGAAAAATGGCAGTACAGGACGGAGATGCGTTCTATGTGGGCGATTCAATCACTCAGAACGTGTACAGCACATTTAGTGGATTTGATGACTTAGACGCAACTATTCAAGCCTACTGGGACTCTAAGGATAATCTATTCGGAATTACAAATCTTAAAAAGACAAGAAGATTGCGGATTAAAGGAGCCATTGACCCAGATCAAGTGGTGAAAGTCTATCTAGCAGTAGAGGGCGGCACACCAGAGTGGATAGGAACGATTAGAGGAGACGGAACGTATGTAAATTATGATGAAGTTCAAACGGTCGGTGGCTCAATGGTAGGAGAAATTGAGATCGGTGGAGGAACAACAACAGATGTCTATGGCTACTACATAGAACTAAAAATAAAGACAGCAAAGTTTAGGACGCTCGGAGTACGACTAGAGCCGACAGGCATGGGATACTTTGACTTTAACCTGCTGACTTACTGGGACATTCTAATATTTGAAAACAGAATGCCTTACGCAAAAAGAAATAAACAAAATGTTTCACTTGACGGAACAACAACAGATAATTAAAAATATATGGCACAAAAACTTTCAACAATCGTAGCAGATTTTAGTACAAGCCTTGCAACAAAGATAGCAATTGGGGGTACTTCTTGTACCTTGCAAAGCGCAACAGACAAAGACGGGGTTTCTTTACCCACAGGGCAGTATTTACTGACTATTGATGGGGAAAGTTCAGATAAAGAGTATTGGCTATGTACTGTTACAGGTACATCAGTTTCAGTTATTCAAAATGTTACAAGACAGGGTACACTAACAAGTGGTTCAATACGAGCTCATAGAATTGGGGCTAGTGTTAAAATTACTAACTATGGACATTTAAAGTTTATAAATGATTTATTAGACGGGACAACAGGTTTTCCAGCAACAACGAAAATAGGATATGACGGAGATCCAAGTTTAACTTCTGGTGATACTTATAAATGGTCTACTGTGGATTATGTAAACGGAGTAGCTATCGCAGGAGGAGCAGACGCTAGTACAACAGTTAAAGGTATCAGCAAACTGTCATCAGCCCCAGCAAGTGCTACAAACCCTATTGCAGTTGGAGATAATGACACAAGAGTTCCTACACAAGACGAAAACAATGCTCTTGTTGGTACAAGTGGAACACCGAGTACCAGTAATAAATTTGTAACAGCTGACGACGTAGCAGAGGAAACAGCAAGTAAAGTGGTGCGAGCAAAAAGCAACGGAAAGATTGGTGATTCTCTTATTGGTCTAACAACAGCAGGAGATATAGTTTACGGAAACGGAACTGATGCTACTAGACTTGCTATTGGTACAGCTAACCAAGTTCTTGCTGTAAATGCTGGAGCAACAGCACCAGAGTGGGTTACACCAAACAACGCTCCTTTATTTGACGACTATACAAGGTTAAACCTTATTAGTTTTGTGCCTCATATGAGTGCAGCAACAACAGGTACAGGGACAAGAAGCACAACAAGAGGAGCTATATTGAGTGATTGTCAGGCTGTTCATGATGGTGGTGCTTGTACAGCAAGGGTGTACACATCACAAGACCTAAACCCAGTTCTAGACTTTACATTGAACATGAGATTAAAAGTTTCAAATGGAACAGGTGCTAATAATTACCAATTCGCAGGGATTACAGGAGACAGTTCAACAACTGATACACACGCTGGGACTTCGGATAGAGTAGGAGTAGAAGGTCTTACTGGTGCTTGGTATTTTGTAACTTGTGATGGTTCAACAGTTCAATCAACTGATATTAGTGGTCTAGTTACAGAAACATCATACAATACTTATAAAATAGTTAATGTTAGTGGTTCAATATCTCTTTACATAAATGGCTCAACTTCTGCTTCTGCAACACACTCAACAAATGTGCCAATACACACAACCTCAGAATTTGCAGTGCGAGCTTATTCTGGTTCTACCGTAGCAGGAGCTGGTCCTAGGGTGGACTTCTGGAGCGATGTTACTTATATCCAAAGTCACAGCTAACAAATATTATATGGCAACAATAAACCCACAAACAGGATTACCATTTGAAGAAAATGTAAATCCTTTTACAAATCAACAAGTAGCACAGCCAAACGCAGAGATTTTACAAGCAGACTTTCTTTCATCATACGCAAACAGACCAACACCTCCAGCAACAACTGGAGGTACACCTGTTGCTCCTGTAGCTCCTGAAGCACCAGCAACAGCAGGTGATGTGTATGGCGACTACATGCCAAAAACAAATAGAGATTTAGAAAATGCATATTCACAATACGGAGCAATGATTAACGCAGACACAGCTCCAGTGAATGAAGAAGATATTAGATTAAAAACAATGGCACGGTTTCAAGAAGAAATTGATGCTCTAAACAGAGTGTACGCTACAAAGCGTGCAGAGGAGCAAGTAGCAGGACAAGGTAGATTAGGTCAAAGTAGAGCTATACAAGCTCGTAGAGGGCTATTAGGCAGTGATTTTGGTGTTGCACAGACAGCTACAACAAGTGATTACAACCAAAGAATACAAAACTCTATTGAAGCAGAAAGAGCGGCAAAGATTGGTTCAATTCTTTCAACTGTAAGAAAAGAAACAGCAGACGAGTTTACAGCTAAAACAGCAGCAAGAAAACTAGGAGCACAAGAATACATAAATTTCTTAGCAGATGCAGAAACAAGAAAGATCTCAAGAGTTACAGATACTGTTGGTAATGTTATTGCTAGTGGAGTAGAGGCAGACCCAGAAATGCTTAAAGAACTAGCATCTCAACTTGGAGTTACCGAAAAACAACTAATGGCAGAATATAACAGACAACAAGCAGACAAAACAGCGCTTGAAGCAAAGAACAAGCCCAAAGCAGAAACATTTGTGGTGAACAATGTTCTCTATGAAAAACAAACTGATGGCAGCTACAAAGCTGTAACACCAGAAACAGCAGATAAAGCTACAGAGCTACAATTTATTTCAGGAAATAAAACACAACCAGCAGGCTACTTTAATAAGATTACGGGAGATTTCACTACACTTGATGGTGCTAAATCAAAAGGAACAGTATCTTCTTCAGGTGATTTTATAGATTATGGATTTACATCTACACCACAGCCTACCTCACAATCTACACCTTCTCAACCAAAGCAAACATTTGCAGAGTTTTTGACACAAGAGCAAAACACAGCAGGTCAGTCTTTTGCCCCAAATAAAGTTGCAGAATTAAGAAAAGAATATGACGCAAATCAAGCTGTAGTAGAAGCTAAACCTACACCAATAGCACAGGACGCAGACTTGTCAAAGTATTCTTTTGAGGTAAGACAAGTTATTCTTGGAAACCAACCAGCAACAGATATTCTTTCAGGTGGAACTGCAGCAGAACGAGCTAGATTTAGAAAAGAACTAGATGATGCACAAAAGAATGGTCTTTTGCAGCAGACGACAAGTGAATACCAAAGAAAAGCTATATCAGATGTAAATAACTCTGTTGCAAAAAGTTCTACCTACGCAAAGACAGTATCTATGCAAAACTACGCAAACAATGTGCAAGCAGCATTATCACTCTCTACAGGTGTTGGCGATATTGCTGCAATTAACCAGTTTCAAAAGGTCGTAGATGAGGGAGCCGTTACGAGAGACCAAGATGTTAAGTTAATACAAGAATCTCAATCTCTGCTAAACACCTTAAATACTAAGGTGTCTAAATTACAAAAAGGAGAACAGTTGTCGCCTGAGCTAAGAAGCCAGATGAACGCTGCTATAAATGCCTTGTATAACGCACAGATTAAGGCTCTTGAAAAAGACCCTTACATAAAATCTAAGAAAAAAGAACTTGAAACTAAAGGTATTGACCCTATAGATACTATTTTTGGAGAACTTGGATCTTTCCAATCTTCTTCTGACAGTACAATCGGTACAACTCCAAGTGGTATAAGTTACACAATAACTAAATAAATATGGCAACTATTACATTTTCAAATGGAAAATCAGTAAAATTTAATGGAAACCCAACACCAGAAGACATTGATTTTGTAGCAAAACAAATGGGAATACAACCAGAATCACCTCAACTTCCTAAATCAAATTTTAGCAAATTACCAACATCTATACAGGCAGGACTAGATGTCGGCTTAGGTTTTAGTAAGGGTATTTTAAGTTCTGCAAAAGAATCATCGGATGTTATAAATAAGGTAAAAAGCAAATTTCCTGTACAATTACCAAATACTTTTACATCCCCTGTTAAAACAGCTTTTGATATTGCTAGCAAAATAAGTCCTGCCATATCTTCTTTTGAAGAAAAAAAAGGACTTCCAACAGGTACACTTACTACTCCGAAGAATAAAGCTCAAAAAGTAGGTTTTTACGGTGAAAAAGTTGCAGAATTTGTAAACCCAGTGGGGCTTAAAGGTACATCGAGTGTAATAAAAAAACCACTTACAATAGTAGCAGAAAAACTGTATCAATCTGCCTTAAAGCCTAAGAATATTGTAAAAGACGGAAAGGTTGTTACCGATGCTCTTGATGTAGTAAAAACAGGACTTAAAGAAAAAGTGTGGCTTACAAAAGGTGGTGTTGAACGTGTTGCAAATAAAATTGATGATTTTGAGGCTCAGTTAGGGGATGCAATTGAAGAAGTCGCAGGAAAAGGACAAAAAATAGCAACCAAAGGGATGCAAAATTATCTTAATGAAGCTAAAAGATTTTTTGAAAATCAGATTGACGTAAAAGAAGCACAAAAATCTGTAAAAGAAATTGACGCATTAGGAAAAAACTTTATAAAAAAATACGGTAAAGAAATTCCGATTGAGGAAGCACAAAAAATAAAAGTAGCAACTGGACAAATGTTACGAAAATATTATGATCGTATGAGTTCAGCTGGTATTGAGGGGCAGAAACAAGCAACAAGATTTTTGAAAGAAAAAATAGTTGAAAAAGCTCCTGTTGTTGGTGATATAAATAAACGACTTAGTAGCTTATATAAATTTGATGAGGCACTATCAAAAGCGTCTGGTAGAATTGGCAATCTGAACCTACTTGGTTTAGGAACAAAGATTGGCGCAGCTGCAGGTGGAAGTAAAGGTGCCGCAATAGGTATCGTTGCTGATTTACTCGACAAAGCTGCTTTTAAATCTGGTGCAGCTATCGGTTTAAATGAACTTGGTAGACTTGGAAGTAAGGGGACGATCCCCCTAAATACACTCCTTGGTATTATAAAAGCAAAACTGGAGGAATCAGATTAACGAAAAAGAAGAACGAATCCAATAAAAATCGCTAGTGGCAATAAAAGCCAAGGGAAAATGATACAAAGACCGATTATCCCTATTATTATCAAAGATACACCTACACATCCCATATAAAAAAGTTAGAAAAAATGTTATACTATAATTAGAACACAGACACATAAAAAAGTCAATATGCCACCAGAGGATAACTTAGAACTAGAAGTTCTAATACTACAAAATCAAAAGAACTCCGAAGATGAGCAACAATTGCTTGAAACTCTTATTGTACAAGGAGAAAACACTAAAAAAGAATTATCAGAAAAGATTGAAGAAGCTGGAGGAGAAATTGGAAAACTTACCAGCCCAATGGAAAAGATTGCAGAAGCATTTGGTAAAATATCACAAGTAAAGGGAGAGAAAGGGGATAAGGGAGATACAGGGGAAAAAGGAGAAAAGGGAGAAAAAGGGGATTCAATTACTGGAGAAAAAGGGGATAAGGGAGATCCTGGAGTAGACGGAAAGACACCTGTTAAAGGAGTTGATTATTTTGACGGAGAAAAGGGGGAGAAAGGGGACACACCAGATACAAAAATTATTATAAAAGAAGTTTTAACAAAGATACCTACACCAAAAGACGGAAAAGACGGTAAGAACGGGATTGACGGTTCACCAGACACAGGAACAGACATTGTAGGTAAACTTTCAGCTCTCAAGGGGCAAGAAAGGCTTTCCATTACAGACTTAAAAGACTTGCCAGATTTTAGGAGACAAGCAAGCAAAGATTACGCATTTTTAGAACTCACAGACACACCTATATCGTATGTAGGGCAAGCAGGACAGACTGTTGCAGTAAAATCAAACGAAACAGGTCTTGAGTTTGTTTCTAACAGCTCCACAGATGAAAAGGTCAAGGTATCTGCTGATGATACTACCCCTGGCTATTTAGAAGCTAAAATAAGTGCAGGACTAGGGATTACACTATCAACGGTTAATCCAGCAGGAAATGAAACGCTTAATTTTGCAGTAGATGAGTCAGCCCTTACACTTGATAATATCGGAGGTACTCTTGGTATTTCTAAGGGTGGTACAGGACAAATTACAGCCAACCTTGCGTTTAATGCTCTTGCTCCTTCTCAAGCGACGAATGGAAACAAGTTTTTAACAACTAACGGGACAGATACTTCTTGGAGTTTAGTTAGTCTTACATCAAGCATTACAGGTACTCTCGGAGTAGCAAACGGAGGAACAGGAACAGCAACAACCTTTACAGAAGGTTCTATTGTCTTTGCTGGAACGTCTGGAGTCTATACTCAAGATAATTCCAATCTATTTTGGGATGATGCCAATAATCGTTTCGGTATTGGAATAAACTCTGGTCTCACGCAAAGCTTTCATGTTCGAGCAGGAGACGCAGATATTAGATTTGGAAGCGGGCTTGCTGCTTCAACGCCAACATTAAACATTATAAATGTAGGAAATGCGAGCTATAAAGCAGCCGCTCTTTTTGCTGGACAAAACTATTCAGGTTTTGCATTCAGTAACGAAAGTAGCGGTTATTTTGTTATTCAAGGAGCAACAAAAGCAAGTTTTATAAATAATGAAGTTGCAGCAGGTGCTTCTAATATATTTTTAAGAGTAAATGCTAATGGGGATGTAGGAATAAACGTAAACCCAACATCACGTCTTCATGTAGTTGACACAATAGTTGGTTCAGAGTTTGGTGTTTCCCACCAAATTACAGGTTCAGGCTCAACTTCTGCATTACTCGCCGCAACTAAAATATCTCTTTTGGCTGGCTATACAGGTGCTTCATCGAGTTTCGGTGTGTACGCACAAAACCAAACAGCAGGTACAACGACAAATGAGTTTACAAATGTTCAAGCAGCCAATTATGGTGAATACATCGCCACAACTACGGGGTACATTGTAGGTCAGGCTGGTTATGCGTCAGGCGGCAATAGAAGTTATGGTGGCTTGTTTCGAGCCATTATTAGCAAAAATAGCGCAACAAACATTGGGTGTGCTGGATACGCATTGAACGGAGGTACTACCCCTACACAGATTGGTGGGTACTTTGCCTTGATTAACGCATCTCCAACACTCGTTTCAGCCGCTCTCCTTTGTGATAACGGAACACAAACAGACCCAATCATTGTTGCTAAGGATAACGGAGCAACCGTGTTTAGTTTGATTGATGGCGGTCGTTTATTTGTTGGTGGCTCGACCACTCCAACAGCAGTTCTTCATCTTGCTGCTGGAGCAGCAGCAGCAGGCTCAGCCCCACTCAAGTTTACATCTGGGACATTATTAACATCACCAGAAGCAGGGGCATTTGAGTACAGTAACGACAAGATGTACATAACCAGCGTTGCTACGCAAAGAGTAATAGATAGAACATCTGATGTAGCAACATCAACCGTAACTGTTTCAAACACAATTACAGAAACAACGGTTTATACAGGGACTATTCCAGCAAACGATTTAAGAGTAGGGAACGTCGTTAAAGTATCTATAAGTGGTGTTCTTACAAACGCAACAGCAGCAGACGACATTACAATCAACATATATATCGGCTCAACGCTCGTTGGAACATTCAAACCCGCTATTGGAAATGTTACAGGGGCGAACTGGTGCGTTGAAACAAGAATGACGGTGCGAAGTACTGGAGCTTCAGGATCAACCGCTTTTCACGGACAAATTGATATAGATAACAGTAAGCAAGTAGATGACTCTATTGAAACCATTGATACAACAGCAGCGGAGGATATTACGGTCAAGGTTCAGTGGGACAATGCGAAGGCTTCTAACACTATTTCACTTTACCAAGGATGGCTCGAGTTCAAAAATTGATTTAATAATTAACTAAAACAATATGGAAACAACATACACGGCAGAGGGGAACAAATTAAAAGAAGCAACAAACGTTCCACAAGAATTAACATGGACTTGGATAGAAATACTTTCTGCTATACAAGATTTACAAACACAACAAACAAACCTTACCGCATCAATAGACGCACAAATTGCTGTGTGGGAAAAAAGAAAAGCAGAGGCTGTTAAGCTCGGTTTAGATACTGTGTAATATGGCAAACCCACTAACACCAGATACAACTGTTACACTAGGGTTGCTTGCTACTGTCAGCGGATTTATAATCGGTGCGTTTAAGTGGGTTGCTAGTATTAACAAAAAGATAGATCGTAATCATACTCAACTTAGAATAGAAATAGATACTAACCACGCTAAACTACAAGGAGACATAAGTAGACACACTATACAGCTTGATGATATAGACGAACGGTCTAAAGCTAATTCAAAACTTCACGATATATTTAATGATAAGTTGTCTTTTGTATCAGATAGAATGGCAAGAATAGAAACTAAAATTGACATGATTTTGGAGAAAAAACTAAAATGATATGAAATACGTCACAGAAGTAATCCGAATCCTGTTTATTATTATTGTTTTGTACCTAGCCTTTTTGGGTGTATACTACATAAGAAAGACAGCACAAACAACTAAAAACATAGAAAATCATACATCTATTTTATTAAGACTATATGAAACTCAAATTTACAAATAAAAAAACAGGTAAGACAATCAGTATTACCTCTAAACCTAAACCAAAAAAAAAACCTAAACCAAAATACAAGCTACCTAATCAACCTAATGTTGGATAACATGAAACTACGCTCACCAATTCAAACTCACTTCATGAATAGAGGACATGTAGCTATCCTCACACAACTTTTTGGAGAAAATAAGAACTCTTTATTTTACGGTTCACTCGGACACTCTGGAATAGACTTCCGAACACAACATGCTAACAAGTGGCAACGAGTAGGAGATTGGACGGAGGGAAAGGTAGGAGAAGTTAAGCGTAGTGATGCCACCAAGTTAGAACGAGCAGGATATATCCCTTGTGTTGCTTCCCACGACGGACAACTCACAACTAATATCTTTCAATATGATAGATCTAGGGGGTGGTATGTGAAAGTAACAACCGATGAAATGGAGGAAGACGGAAAAAAAGTACAATATCAAACATTATATTATCACCTAGAAGCATACTGGCGGTCACTCGGTACCTTTAAAATGGGCAAAAACAGCCTGTTTAACAGCGAAACAGTACGAGCAGGAGCAGTCATAGGTATATGTGGTAATACAGGCAAATATACAACAGGTGCACATTTACATTTTGAACTACGAAAAAGAGAAAAGGTTAATGGAAAATGGACGAACTATGTACCAATAGACCCTATGCCACATTTTTATCAGGAAGATATAGTCATGCAACGCTATGATATGACATCAAGCGATTGGTATTATACAGGGAAAAAAGTATTAAAAAACCCACTTAAATCACCTAAAGAAGTTATATGAACTACCTAGACAAAAAGAAAGATTGGAAATATTTTTTAAAAAGTTCAGCGTTTACATTTGCATCAGTATTCTTACCAATTTTTGGAACACTAGTAGCAAGTTACGATTTATCAGGAATTAAACCAGAACAAGTAGATTCAACACTTATTGTTTCTGGTATAGTTACTTTTTTACGGCTGGTACTTGTAGCAGGAACTATTGCAGGACAAAAACTTATTTCAAAATACGCAAAGTAAGATACTACTCCCGAGAAGTATGCAGGGTGTCTTAATTGATGCATCTTGATAGTATCGGTCTAGTGGCTAGGATTATATCCCTACCTATGTTATTCCTGAAAAGGTCTGATAATGTAGAGTAGAAAAAAACACCTTTCAGTAGGTGTTTTTTATTTGTTCTTGTATAAGTTTACCAAGTATCTTTTCGACTACTGCATATTGTTTGTGTATGTACCAACCATGCTCTGGTGTAGCCATGAAATGTGAGAAATCCATAGTATCTATAAAGTGATCGTTGTAAATCTCCCAATGTATTTGTCTCATCTTATCTAGCTTTGCCACTTCAATATCTAACTTATCCATATATTTTTTTACATGGGTGTATTTCTTTTTTATTGGTGAAGCATAAAAGATTTTCATGCTCACATTATAACACACCTATTGATTAAACACTTCCTGCAAGATAATCACAAAATTATTTTGGGAATATCTTTCTTGTTTACTTTTATTGATGAGAAAACACCCAGCAACAAGCAAGAAAATGGAAATAATAATTGTTTTAGTTATGATACCTCGTAGCCACTCGCTTATATTCGTTCCCTCTTTTGCAACATGAGCTTTTAATTCTCTCCATTGCTCCTCATCTACATACACTCTTCTCGGCTTAGGTCTAGGGTATTTAGGATACATACAGTATCTAGTAGTAGAAGTACACCCAACTGTCAAGGGTTAGTTATCATCTTTAAGTTTGCGTTTTACCTCTCTCCACAACAAATCACACAAGTCACTATTAAGAGGAAAATAAAAAGATGTTCCACAGGTGTTACCATCTCCGTCCTCTTCGTCTACTTCCTCCACTAATTCATCTGCCCAATAATCTCCAAGAAATTTAATCATTTGTCCTATGTTCGGTAATTCACACACCTCGCAACAACCAGACATACCATGTCCTCCAGTATCCTCAGTGATTTTGTAAAATACTTCTTGTTGCTCCTTGTTTAATTCGTTTAATTGTTCACTAGTTATATATAGTTTCATATAAATAAATTATTGTTTTTAAGTATATTTGTAAATGTGGGGGCTATTCGTTTTATCCAGTCTTCTTCTGTTAGTTTTTCTTCCTCTATTCCAACAAAATCAGCGCAAGCGTGTAATAGTTCGTGTACCAATGTTACATCTTTTAAATCTTGGTGGAGAGATGGGTTTATCCTAATAAGTTGTAGTTCTTTATATGTTGCACCTCTTCTTCCTTCTTGATGCTCAGTACCATCTTCTACAACCCTCCAAATTCTTCCACAGATATTTATGTCCTGCATATTTTCATAAAAATAAATTAGTCATCCATCTCCTCAGCACCTGCCACCTACTATACTTCACATCATGATACGTCATAATAAGGTCGGCTATCATCTCACATATATCCTGGTCATTCTCTCCTTGCGTGACACCTATACTTTCGTAATCTTTGTATACTTTTGCTATATATACTCCTTTTCTTTTTTTAATGCTGATGTGGTAGTGACCTTGCATTTGATTTTAATTATTTTTTTTAGGTGGTTGGTATGATTTGTGAAACATACATAGCAACTTTACTTACAACACCATTTCCGCACATTTTGTATCTCTGATTATCAGACATCGCTACTGTTTGTCCTTTTTCATTAGTGCCATATTTTGTGTGATTATTGGGCCATGACATAAGTGGTTCACATTCTATTGGCATAAGTCTTCGTATTCTTTTCCCTGTAAATACACCATGCTTATCTTGAGCTGTAATAGTAAACATTTCTTCTCCATCTTCTTTGAATCTGCGACCGTTTTGCCTTTTTTCCAGTCTATCAGGTGTAAGAACTGGTATTGCATACAACCCTGTTTTAGCTCCAAGTCCACCAGCTTGACTTGCTATGTTTACTGATAACCCTTGTGGGTCGTATACTCTATATCCTTGACTAGCACCTTGTGTTATTTCTACTAGATCATCCTTACAGCCCCCCCCCACTTTGAGTGCGTTCATCACTTCCGTTTCTTTCTTTGGTTTCGCTGCAAATCCGTTCCCTTTCTCCTTGTTCCGTTTCGTGTACTCTAGGAGCTTCTGTACTGTCTCCTCTTTCAAAAAATACTTTTCTGGGACATCCGTTTCTAGTACCGACAACAAATATACGCTTTCTGTTTTGAGGGACACCAAAGTGTTTTGCGTTGAGAACTTGCCACCACAATTCATACCCCGATTTGACCATTTGAGTTTGCACTTCGGCAAAGTCCCATCCGTTGTTGCTTGATAAAGCACCTGCAACATTTTCCCAGATAAAATACTCAGGTTTCTTTTCTTGTAAAGCTCGGATAAACTCGGTAAATAATCCACTCCGCTCACCAGTGATCCCTTTTCTTTTTCCAGCAATAGACAAATCTTGGCACGGGCTTCCACCGACAAGGAGATTAAAGTCGGATACAATTGCCCAATTGATAGTTTTGATGTTGCCATAGTTTTTTATGTTAGGGTATTTATATTTTAAAACTTGTGAAGCAAATTTGTCTGTTTCTGAGAAACCTACACATTCCCATTCAATAGGTAGTCCCATATCTATGCCTCCAACTCCTGTAAATGTAGAAAAGTATTTCATATTAACCTATCTTTTTTTCTATAATGTTCCACAAATCATCAAGTGTTTTAAATGGTATCTCTTTTCCGTTCTTCCATACTTTATATTTGTCATTTCCTGTCCCCCAGTTTAACTCATAGATATAATACTCTATCCAGTCATCTTTATCATTCATTGCTATTTTTAGTATATCTACTATCAATGTTTCTGCTCTATTGTTGCAAAAACCTCCAAAATCAGGTGATAACTCTTTCATTGCTTTATTTACTTTTCTTGATGCTTCTATCAAATCTTTTAACTCGGTCATTATTTTTTTAAATTGTGTTTTTGTCATATATTTTAAAATGGTGGGGCTGTTTATACTCCGCCCCGAAGAGGTTAGATGTCGTCTTGGACAAGCACTTCATTGTCACAGCCCTGACCGCATTTATAAACGAGCCATTTTTTGCTCTTGCGGTGAGAGAATATGAACATTGTGCGTCCGCAACAATTCATACAATAGAGTGATATCTGCTTCATCGTTTTTTCCTCCTTTTTTGCTCCGTAGGAGCGGTAAAGACAAGTTCAAGTCTCGGTGGTTCTTTCCAACTCGAAGACTTGGTGTAGTCGCCTTTTTGTGCGAAACAAGTATCACACAAGGCGTGGTAGTCTGCATCCTTGCCGTCATTGATACGTTCAATAACGGTGTCACAACCACATACAATTCTCATGATTCACCTCCGTTAAGGGTAGTATATCATGTATTTGGGGTGATCTAAACGCCTATAATAAACCAATCATATAATCTCCAAATTAAACCACAAAGTATAAAACCTACAGAGAACCAGTATAATTTATTCATATTACTATTTGCTTAATTTATTCATATTGTTTTTTCTATAAATTCAATCTCCCACGTATCTTGTATTCTCATAACTACACTCCCAAATGCTGGTGATTTTCCTTGTTTTCCTAGTCCACTTTCAAAGTTTATACGACCATTCGGAATAAAGAGCTTCCCCCCCCCTACTGAATTACTAAATCTTGCGGTTGTAAGAAACTCAATCGGAAAAAGTATGTATATTTCATTTTTTGCAAGTTGGTATGTTTCCCAAGCCTTTTTCATAAATTCGTGTTTTCGTGTAAAAGGTGGGTTGATCCAAATACGGTTATATTTCGTCCAATCTTGCACTAGCCCATCTGTTTCTATTGTGTCGTAGTTAGGTATTTCAAACTCATCAGCCTTTTCTTTTGTGGTTGCAGGATCATAATCAAAAGTTCCAAATCTATCTACAAACTCTTTGGGCGAATAATACTCATTATCCTTAGTAAATTGAACATTTGATTTTGCCATAGATATTATTTGTTTATAAGGACGAGCTACTTGTTTCTTCATAGAACTTTTTTTACATAACTCCCCCAAATAGTGTGATGAACAAGGTTAGACTTGCAGTAGCTAGGTATGGCTTATGGAAGACCGACTCCCTGCCTATAGGTTTACCGTGTTAGCCTCTTAGAGCTACCTAGTTAAGGTAGATAATCTCGGTTCTCTGTCCGACATCATCACACTATTTGGAAGAACAATTGTAGGGAACGATATACCATGCAGTGTCATTCTGCGTCCAATACAATGAGCGTGGAGCCGCTACTATGTTTGCAATGTTGTTTAGGTATAACTTTCCCCTATTCCACCCCACAAGCGAAGTTATGGGGTGAGTAGAGGTATTACTGATTGAGATTTATAAATGGCATAGCTGAACCTGGAACAAATTGAGTTGGTAACTGTCCATTCCAGCGGGCTATAGCTTGTAATTGTACATAGTCCTTACCTCCTTGACTTGTAACCGCTTGCGCTTGAATACGAATTGATTCTGCTTCTGCTGTGGCACTTACTACTTTCTGTTCTGCTTCATATTTAGTTTGTTCAAGTTTATTTTTACTTGCAAGAGCGTCCTGTTCCGCACGTACTTTACTTTCTATAGCGGTATTAAATGATTCTGAAAAGGCAAAGTTTACAATTGACACATCCTCTATAATAAAAAACTTCATCGCTTCTCTTTCTTTTAACGCGTGTCTCATTGCTTCCTTTACCTCTGAGCGTTTGGTAATAAGTTCATCAGCGGTAAATTGAGCCGTAGCAGCTTTTACACTTTCTTGAATAGCTGGGGCAATAAGTGTTTCTGCGTAATTCCCTTTTGTTTGTTGGTACAAATCTCGTACTGTAACTGGGTTTACCCTAAAGTTTAGGGCTATGTCGGTACTAACAGTCTGTAAATCTCGTGAAGCAGCGTCTGCATTTGTTTCAATCTTCTGTGTTCTTACATCGTATTTAACTACCTTTTTAATTGGACTTTTGAGATGTAACCCCTCATCCAAGACCTGTTCTTGCACCTTGCCGAATTGTTTTACTACTCCTCTATGTCCAGCGTAGACAATAGTAAATGACATAAAAGCAAGGATTAAAGCCAATGGTATGAGTGATAGTACTACAATTTCTTTTGGTGTGAAGTTTGATTCTGTGTTCATATTGTTTAGGTTATAAAATTATTTAGCTTCTTCAAGCTGTAATTGCAGGTGATTGATTTGATCTTGAATTGCACTCGCCTGCCCGCTTTTGTAATTATTTTTGTCAAATAAAGGTAAATCACCCAAATCTCTTTTTATTTCTTCTAATCTCTCTATCTCTCCATATAAATATGCGATGTGAGATTGGATAAAACTAGTATTGATACTATCAGCTATCCGCAATAAGTCTTCTGTTGGCATTACAATTTCCGTACATTTTACTTCTTGTGACATAAAGAGTGCTGATACTTCTCCGAGTGCTACTCTTACAGCTTCTTTTGTCTTTTCTAGGTGTGATGTCATAGGGCTTTATGAGGTGAATATTTGACACATAATTCAATAAAATGTTCTTTTGATTTTCTTTTTGCTTCTCTCCACTTATCACTTCTCGGTTGTCTACGTTGGGCGATTTGGGACGGCATATTGAATTTTTGTGACACTAAGTGTCCTTGAAAAGCGTCATATAAGTCTTCACCATCTCGCTCTTCTTCGCACAACAGTTGCCCATAATCTACGCCCGCACAGAAAGCGTCAAAAATGTCATTCCTTATTTCTGTTTTTATTTCTTCTTCCATAAAGATTATCTGTTTATTAAATCTGAATACTCTTTTTGTATCATTTTTGCAACCTCTATTGTCGCATATTTTCCCAAATCAGTTTTTGCAGCAACTGGACTTTCTAACAACGCCTCGTAAGCTAATTGGATGTACCGTTTTACGTTTTCTTTTGCTCCTTCTGAGATTGAACTCATACAATTTATTATTAAGTAATACACATTGTGAGGTGGGCAAAGATTTCCGAGATACTATCACACTTGTATTGATGTTGACTCAAATACAAACTCGTCTAGTCACTTTGCATGTGGTTATGGACTTACACTGCCCTTGCCACGTCCGACTTGTGTAAATTAGGATGAGTTACCTTCTCCTCAACCACCTCACGATGTGTATTACTGTTTTGTTACATATAAAGTAACTGTGAATTATCAAGGTGTTGTTTAATTTCTTCAAATGGCATGTTTGAGTAGTGGATTAGGTTTAGAAAGCCTATCAGTTCAAACATTACTTGCTTGTCTTTTTTACTTTGCGTGCCATGTTTGAAATTAAACATTTTATGAGCAATGTTTCTTTCAATTTCGTTTAGGATTTTAAGTTTCTGCGATTGCTTTCGTGTTAGCTTTCCCTTAGCAACTGATAAACATTCTCCTACTTTGTATTCATCTAAGTTTGTTTTCATAATATTTCAATTAAATAAGTAGGGGAGTTTACCCTCTTCCCCTACGAGGTGTTTAGCTCGGTGCATCATTACTCCTCATAATGATAATTGATCCACATTTCGTACAGCTGTAATAGCTGAATGTGTGGATACCAAGTGTGTATTGTTTGCCTGTTGGTGAGAATAGCCTATCTGCCTTACATTTTTGGCAGTTGAACAGTAGCATGGGTCACCTCCTTGTAGATAGCCCAGTCCAACCCCCAGTAGGGGCTGAGTGGGTTATATAACAACTATCCAGTCTTCTGCAAGCAGGTCGGTTTGAGATGGTACCCATACGCCGATACTATTATCTACGGCTTTGATATCCATGTGTGGTCTATAGATTACTTTGGTGCCTACTGGATAGAATTGATCAAGTGGTGCACGGTTTACCTCAAACTCACTCCCTGCTACTAAAAACACGAACATATCTTTTCCGTTCCAACCCTCACGTGCTACCTTTGCACCTTTTTTAAGTTCGGCTAGAACTGTACCGAAGTCCATTTTTTCTTTTTCATGTGTTTCCATATAAATATATTACAGGGGTTAAATCCCCCAGTCACCACATCGAGAACTAGCAGAATGGGGTAGTGGGCTATTTAATTTTTATGATTACCGAGTGGCAACAACCACCTTTGTGCTTACAGTTACAGCCATTATTATTGCAAATAGCATTGCACTCATTATCTTTAGGGTTTGAAGAAACACAAGCTATATCTTTTTTCTCCATATTATTTTACCATATACTAACTGCATACCACTTTAATTTTGCATCTGCTTTGAGTTGTTGTTGGTCTTCTGATATATATACTAGTCCTCCTATGTGTATTCCAGCAGGAAAAGTAGTTAATAATGGATTATTGTTACAATAAAAATTTCCTCCAACTGTTTGTGGGCATCCTTCTAAATTAGTGAGCTGGTTATTATCACACCAAAAAGCTCCCTCAACAGTCTGTGGTGCTCCTTCTAAACTGGTGAGCTGGTTATAGCCACAATAAAAACCTCCTCCAACTGTTTGTGAGCATCCTTCTAAACTAGTGAGCTGGTTATTTTCACAAGAAAAAGTTCCTGTAACCTCCACAAAATTTGGTGGAAATTCTGTAAATCCTTTATTATCCCAATTACAATTTCCATCCCAAATAACATCTCCATTTTCTTGAAATTCAACATGCTCTTCTATATATTCTCTTTTTATCCCAAACCTATCTGCCCACACCATCCATAACCTCTTTGTCTTTTCTGCTTTCGTTTCTTCTGGTGTATGTAAAAGGGTTACTGTATGTTCTATTGGTTTACCCTGTCCTTTAATTTCTAATGTTTCACCATTGATAGTGATGATACCTGTATTTGTGTCTATTGTTATTTGCATATTATTTTTATTTATTAAATAATTTATTCATCTCACCACTAAACACATCGAAGGCTTGTTTTATGGTTTCTATTTCAGGCAGTTCCTGTTTGTCTTGTTCTCCTAGGTACAGGGTAAATTCGTTGCGAGCGTAATAACCAGCTACGTTTTCATTTCCTAGTTTGTAACTCCCATCTACATAATCAATAACTTCTTTCGCATATCCATCTTCTATCACCTTCACCTTTGTCCCCTTAGGGATAATAGGAGGGGTAGGAGGTGTACTAGATATTATGCTCCAGTTTTCGTCTTCTGCATTTTGTATAAAATCTTTTTTTGGATAACCATCATAAAGGTGGTTTTGTGCTTCTTCTTTTTTGTTTTCCCACCCACTTACTTTATAATTTCCATCTGTATCTTTTTTTGGAGAAAATAAACAATACTCTCCATCTTTTCTCATCATCATCACATCTTCTCCTGCATCTAGGAGCCTTTGTGTTTCGTTGTATAGGTCTTCTTTATTCATATATTTTTATAAATGTTTTTTAAGCTCTTCTATAATTTCGTCACAAGTGTCTGCTCTTTCACTACTATTATTTTGTAATTTAACAATCTCTATAATAAACCATACTTTTGAAATTTCAATTTTTGGATCGTTAAGATATTCTTTTTGTAGTTTATAAAGTTTTTTTATCTCTTCGCTTGTGTGTACTACTCCACCAGCTCCTCCTATTCCTGAATAACAATATACTACACCTCCAACATTTCCAGCTTTTAATTGTTCTCTGTGTACTAAGCTACATGCTCCATTCCAACACATGTTATTACTATCTATCGAGTTGTTACATTCTTGGCATATCATATTATTTTTATAAATGTTTAATTAGTAGCATTGTAAGATAATACATAAAAAACATGTAGAGAAGAAGAGATTGAAAGACTACGTATGCTTTCCAAAATTCTTTTATTTTCCATTTTTTATCAAATACAAATGTTAGCGCCATTGAAAAAATAAAACCTAGGTTCATCATTGATTCAAAAATTATAAAGTCTTTAATCATATTATTTAGTTTTACCTCGTTTCTTAGGTTTTGTTAATTCCTCTATCACTTGCTCCCGTGCTTTGAGTTCTTTTTCTAGTCTTTGAATTTTGATATACAGTTTGACTTCTTCTGTGCTGTATATTCGTTCTAGTTCGTTGTGTTCTTCTCCTGTGTACCCTCCGAGTAGTTTGATGATTCTATTTTTCATACTTGAAAATGTTAAATGATATATATTCCTGTCCTTTTTTTACTATTTCTTTTACTACAATCCACTCAAAAATATCTTTATCATTAAATCCGTATTTCTTCGCTAAAATATCTTGAAATTGTTTAATACAATTATCTCCATCAGCATTCTTGCTACTCAGTCCGAACTCATAGAATACTGATAGTCTGCCTTGTGGTATTTCCATTTTAGGGAGTAACCACATCAGTTCTTCCTCATACGCTTTATAGAGCGGTGTTTTAAATCTACGCCCTTTAAATGCTTGATTAGCCGACAATGGTTTAATTTTAATCTTCATAGGGTATATAGTTTATGTCTTCATCATAAGTAACATACTGTACTCTCTCCCCACTCCATTCTTCGTTATAGTGGTGGGTGGCACAACCGAGTACAATGTTTTCTGGATCAAGTACCCACTCATCACTCTTGCCATTTCTTGTTTCCTTGTGCAGTAGGTTTGTATAGGTAATCTCATCAAGATTAAATCTTCTGGTGCATCTTTTTCCGTTGTCTATCACTTCACAAACTCCTAGACATCTATCAAATACTTGTTCCATTGTTTTTTTGTATTTTTTTAGGTTCGTGCTATTTCTTTTCATAGTTGATTGGTATCCAGTCTTTAATATCTAGGACAAATGTGAGTAGGAGTTCATTGCATTTAGTACATCTTACCTCTTTAATGTTTCCGTCTATTGTTGATGTTGGTGTGTGGTAGCAATCAATGTTCTTCATACTCCATAATTTCATCTATTGATGGGAAGGGTTCATGCACGCCTAGTTTTTGTCCTAGATGACGATTTAATGTTTCCCAAACTTCGCTTATCTCTTTTGTTGTTAATTCTGTGGTGCTTTTTTTAGTTGTCTGAACTTCCTGAATAGGTCGCCACAAATACTCTTTGATAGTCTTGCCTGTCCAAGGTATATCTACCTCTGGCTTTAGTACAGCCCTCATATCTAGCCCAGCATCATTGAGTGTTCCTGCAACCAAACTAAAGTATTTGTGTAAAGCCCTATTTTGTTTTTTAGTTCGTTTCATATAATGATTATAAAAAAGACGAGAAAGTCGGCGTTCAATACCTTGCAGGGTTCGTAGCCTATTCTCGTCTTATCTATAATCATAATCTTTCGTTCTGACTTTGCAAGGTATTGTTGGTATCTGTATATAGTATACATCATTTGTGCGTATCTGTATTTTTTCTGTGTATAACTTAGCAGTTAGGTATAGAGGAATACTCTTGTATATAATTCTCCTCCTCCTGTCTTTGTTCTTTTGTGCTTTCTACAAATTGTCTGCGTTTTCTGGTAAGGGCTTCTGGCTTGTATTCTTTCATGATCACCTTGATGTTTTCCCAAGTTGCAGGGATATTTCTACTATCACATGTTGCTTCATAAAAAGTTGTAAGAAAGGTTGTGTTGTTTCCTATTGCTTGTGGATTGATTGCAATAATATGTTGTATGTGGGCTTCTGTTATTTTCATATTATTTCTCGCATTGAGTGGTGGCATTCACTATCCAACCAGTAGCTGTATTTAGGTCTGTTACATTCACTTTATGTAGTGAGTTTAGTGTGATTACCTGTGAGAGAATTAAAAGGCTTAGAATTGATAATAGGGCTAGATTTATGCGTTCTACAAGTGTTGTGTTTGCTTTAAATAGTTTTATGTTCCATTCTAGCTTAAGTCGGTAGTATTGTAGATTTTTCATATTTTTTTATTTAACTTTTCGAGTTCTTCAATGGCGTTTTTAAATCCGTCTACTGTACCCTTTCTATATCCAAGATTAAACATTTCCTCCATTGTTCCTTGTTCTATAATCAAGTCGTATAGTGTTTGTTCGTATTTTGATAGGTTCATATTATTTACAAAATTTCTGAATACAGGTATCTGAGCAGTAGCCCTCATACTGGGTGCATTCTTCTTGAGTTATAGGTGTACCACATTCACATTCGTGTTGTTCTTCTCCTGAGCAATGTTTGCATTCTTTCATATTTCTAATTAGATTTTTTATCTGTTGATTGTTGGGGTTTCTTTTTAATGCTTCCTTTAGTCCTTGTAATAATTGTTCTTTGTGTTTCATAGTCTAGTAATTCAGCAATAAATAAGTTCCAGGTTAGTCCACTTGCTTTCTTCTGTTTTCTAAACTCCTCTAGTACCTCATCGGATATTCTAAATACCCTCTTAGGGTAATAACCTCTACCACGTACTACTGTCTGTGTCTTCGTCATAAGTTACATGTATTATTGTATGCCCTATAGTATGCCCTTTATACCAACTCCCCTACAACTTACCTAATGTACTAGTTTAGCGGAGTGCCTATTCCAGTGTAGCCCACCTATAATCTTGTATAGGTCAAAGGGTATAGTCATTAGTTTAAGGTATCTATTTAGAGCCGATACAGCCCAGTACTATCTATCTCTATCATTTAAAGTCCATAGAGAACCTTTAGTAGGTTGTTGGAAGACTGGATAAAAAAACTGCTTAGAACACCTGATATTTCGAGCTTTCGCTAAGAATACCAGATAATCTAAACAGTTTATCTTTGTATCTTAGTATTCCATTCAGGTGTTCATCCTTTCGGATATGTTCATTATACTACACTTCTTTCCCTCCTTAAAGTGTAGTCTGTGTATAACTCTATTATGTCTTGTAACATCTATCCTTTTATGTCTTCATGTTACCATGTTACATTGCGTTAAGTATGTCTTGGTCTTTCTGGCTCACTGTATGTTGATGTTTTGCCATAAAACTTAGTAC
>Ga0210043_1000640_pt1 | contig 36360 bp, 46 predicted proteins | sample CryGeymet201501t_FD_183990 | JGI IMG/M metagenome (GOLD analysis project Ga0210043, IMG submission 183990) | Groundwater microbial communities from Crystal Geyser aquifers in Utah, USA - Crystal Geyser metaG 2015-01t (SPAdes) (version 2) | ecosystem: Environmental > Aquatic > Deep subsurface >... | reverse complement strand
ACCCGCTGCTATTGCAAAAGAAGATGCACTATATTTTAAAAAATCAAATCCTGAGATATAAGAATCTTCTCCTGTAACAACTATTTTATCTGTTATTTTAAATTCCCCAGTATTATACTGAATAGTTCCTGCTTCAGGAACTGTCATATAAGGTCCTGCTGTAAACTTTAAAGGCGCTGTGCCTGCTGTTGCTGTCCCTGCCTTTAAATGAAGGGTAGCTGTTGGTGAAGTAGTTCCAATCCCAACGTTGCCTTTAAGTAAAGTCTTTGTAACATTATCATTTCCTAATGTAACAGTATTACTTCCTTTACCAATAGCATTATAACCAATTACTATCTCATTATCAGTACCATCAGCACTTGCTTTAGAATTATATCCTAAGTATAATCCATTATTTCCTGTTGTTCTGCCAGTTACTCCATCAGCAATATAACGAGCAGAATAAAACCCTAATGCTGTATTGTTGGCTCCTGTGGTGTTGGAGACGAGAGAATTATATCCATTTGCTGTGTTGTTGTATCCTGTTGTATTTAAATAGAGAGATTGATATCCATTTGCTGTGTTGTTGTATCCTGTTGTATTTAAATAGAGAGAACGATATCCATTTGCTGTGTTGTTGGCTCCTGTGGTGTTGGAGACGAGAGATTGATATCCATTTGCTGTATTGTTGTATCCTGTTGTGTTGGAGACGAGAGATTGAAATCCATTTGCTGTGTTTTGATATCCTGTAGTGTTGGAGAAGAGAGAGGCATATCCATTTGCTGTGTTGTTGTATCCTGTGGTGTTGTAGTAAAGAGATTCATATCCATTTGCTGTATTTTGATATCCTGTTGTGTTGTAGCGGAGAGATTGATATCCATTTGCTGTATTATAGTATCCTGTTGTATTTAAATAGAGAGAACGATATCCATTTGCTATATTATAGTATCCTGTTGTATTTGAATAGAGAGATTGATATCCATTTGCTGTGTTTCTTGAACCTTTGTATGTTTCACCAACAACACCTGCAGAACTTAATCCACCACCCCCAATAAATATATTATAACCATCAGAATTTGCTCCTTTATAAGTAGAGAATAAAGCAGATGTTCCATTAGTATTGATGTTAATATTTCCTGATACGTCCAGTTTTTGAGTAGGTGCAGTCGTCCCAATTCCAATATTTCCAGTTGCTGACATATTCCCAGTTATTGCTATATTACCAATACCATTAATTGTGTGACTATTTAAGTCTAAATCTCCTCCTAATTGAGGCGTTAAGTCATATAACAAGTCTCCAGAACTTACTTCTATATATACTGCTCCACTCCATCTGTAAGTTTTCCAATTCGAAGTAGTTAAATCTAAATATATCTTACTAGACTCTCCCACTAACGGAGCTGTATGTGATGCATCTGCATAAAATACATTAGACAGTAAATATCCATCTATAACATCATCTACATAACTTGGTAAATATTGCGTATCTATTAATAAGTTAGCATTTAAGCCGACTAGTCCTCCTGCAACGCCTATATTAGATGGTCTTAAAAAAGACGATGCTTTTGTCTTCTCTGTTAAGTTAGAACTAGGTGTATATATTATTAGTTCATCAGAATCTACTATCGCTTCTGCCTTTAGCGATAGTTGATTAATATTTTTTGCTTGAGCCTTCAATGCATTCATTGATACCACCAAGCTAGCCACTGTAGTTGATAAATTAGTTTCTGCCATATTTTTAATATTTTATAAAGTTATTATTAATTTCTAGTAAAGCTGGTATATCCCGCGCATCTATAATTAATGCGTCTACCAATTCTGATGAATAGCTTATTCCTGTTTTTAGCATATCTACTGTTATTGTACTACTATTATCAGTAATAGCATTTATTGACGCTGTGCTATGTTTTATATAACCTATTCTATTTATAAATACATTTTTATGTGATAATGCTATCACTATTTTTTTTGCCATTTCATTATCTACTTCAGAAAATACAAACCTATTAATTTCGTGTATTACTGAATATACAGATACTGAATCGCTATCATTAATTGAGTTTTCAAATTCTTCTACTAATATTGGAGATATCTTATCATATTCTAGTCTTAGTTTATTAGGCGTGCCAAGCATATAACTATTATCTATATTTATTTCATTATAGTATATTAATTCTAAAGTATCATAATGTACATCTCTCACATCTAAATTTTCGCTAATGTATGTTATAGGCAAAAATGCTTCTCTAGTATCTAACATTTCTACTTGTATTTCTATTATAGTATTAGCATATTGCGCAAACGCAACCCCAACTTCATATACTTCATAGTTATGTATATTATATATTGAACTAACTACTACATTTGTTGGAGTAGTATTTGTTACAAAGTCTAATAAAATAACATTATAGCCTATTGAGTCATCGTATACAACTTGTTTTATTTGCAATATAATTCCACTCACATTTATATATTCGCCTATTATAGCAAATTCTGGTAAATTACCATTTAAAGCATATGTACCATTTGCTAATCCAGTGTCGTAATTATACGTATTGCCGCTAGTAAAATAAATTCCTAATCTTGTAGCGTCATATTTATAATAAGTAGCATCCATTTTAACTTTTCTACCTATATTTGATGTAATTTGATTATTTGCTAAAATATGTTCTGCTCCGTTATCTTCTATTATTTTTACAGTTATATTTCTATAGTTAGATTTAAAATATATAGGAGTTCTATCTTCGGTTTGAAATAGCTGAGTCCCCGTTGCTAAGACACTATTTAGTGGCATTAATATATTATGAGCAAATTGATTTTCATCGTTTTTATAAATATTTATATTATCTACAACAACTTGTTCTACTAATTTAATTGCGTTAGTTTTAGGTATATAACTATATGGTACAGATATATTAAATTCATCAATTCCAAATATTAGTACAGTATATGGTTTAGTTACTACGCATCCATATTGGTCTTTTATATACATAGTAGCCTCTCCGTCAAGTTGGCCTATAAATATACTACTATCTTGCCAAACATTGCCAGACAATGAGTATTGTAGTATTAAACCGGCAGCATTAGATACAGTAGCTGCAACAGTAGCTCCAACTAAAGAATATGTTATATTTATACTTATATTGTCTACTGCTAATTTAGGAGGTAATTGAAGTGTGGTTGTTTTAGTAATTTCGCTAGCCCCTATTTCTATAGTTATTAGCGAGTCTCTTATATAGTCAAAGTCGTATACTTCATTATTTATATTTATAGCTTGTACTGGACTATTTATTAATTCTATTAAAGCATTAGCCGTAACTCTAACTTTTACATTATCACATTTGTTTGAACTAGCTTCTAATACTATAGCACTTAATATAGCAAAATTGTTTTCTGGTCTGCCAGGTACATCTATTATTGTTACAGTGGCTCCTGTACTATTAGCGACTACGACTAAACTAGTATTTGGTATTATGGGCACTATAGTCACTGTATCAATTCCGTTATATTCTAATGTAAATAAATTTGTGCTATTATAGTCGACTCCAAACGATTTCATAAAAAATATAGCTTGTCTTGCTGCATCGTTAGTTATCGGCACCATGTTTTTAGCTACCCTTGTTAATACAAATGTTTCTACTATTGGGATAGACGTACTACTAGTAATATTTAGTATACTATCTTCAGACACTAACCCATTAAATTTTATATGTACTATATTATTTGCCATTTTATATTATTTTATTATTTTATGTTATCATTAGCTAATAGTAGTTCCCACTTACCTGCCAATTTAGGCTCTACACTTTGTAAGTATCCAGTCTCCCATATATCATTTCCTGTTGTAAATAATATTTTAAAGTAAAAATTTGGAATACTCATTATTACTCCTTCATCTAAGTATACTTTTGTTACACCCTTAAGTAATTTCATTAATTCATCATCAACAAAGTGTTCAAATGTTATAATATCTGCTTTATACCTTGGTCTATCCATTGTACTTATTAGCACGTCACCATTCTCACTAATCTCTTGGCCTCCTATTAATTTAGTTTTTAAATTACTATTTGACATTGAGTGCGTATACACTATATAATCTTCTTTATTTTTTAATAAGCCAGCCATAAATACCCACTCGTGTTTTTTCCTCATATTAGCAGGGCTAAACTCAATATTAGAGGTAGTCTCTGGGCTATATATTCCTATAGGCAATGTGTCGAAATTATCACTCCATATTTTTAATTCATATATAGCTCCAGATACTTTTAAATTGAGCCACCAATTATCGTTATCAAATCTAGTATCTGTATCTGGATATGCTAGCTGAGGTTTACGCCTAGCTAATTCCATGCCAGTATTATCCGCTCTTATTATAGACACTTGCTTATATATATTTTCTACTTTATCAAGTGGTGTAGAATAACCGCTTTTAGTATTAGGTTCATCTAAGCCAAAAGCCTCTTCGTATAATGACACTGCATCATCAGGCTTTTTATATCCGAAAACTAAACTACTGTAATTAGCTCTAGAGTATACTGACCTTATTACTTTTTTAACTACATTTGGTAATTTTATACCTATAGTTGGCTGATAGAAAAATTTTAAATCCTCAATAAAAACTACCTCTTTATTATTTAGCGTCTTTACTCCATAATCAACATTGAGTATAGCCTTAGCTGAACTCAAAGCATCTTTTAATGAAATAGTTATAGGTTTATATTTGTCATTAGCATCTGATAAATTTTTACTAAATCCTCTTATCCATCGGCCGCTAGTAACGCCTATATGTGCTCCAGGCCCGTCTATTGCGTAGCCTAATTCTTTTCTACCAAAATAATTTGACTCAAATATTGTACCAGCACCCCCAACAACTTCAAATAAAGTTTTAAACATATCATAAGCGAAGATAAATTTTGATTGCGAACCCTCTGCAACACTATTTTCAGTTATTATTAAGCTGGTTCTGTGACCTCCATTACCAGGGATAGTTGGAAATCCAAAAAACCATTGTACATCTGCACTACTTTGTGTTCTTAATGCTATAGCTATACTTTCTCCCTTTAATAAATTTACACTAAGGTTGTTTTTATAATCAATAGTTAAAGTAGTACTTGGACTATAGGTTAAATGTACTAATTCTTGTTTAGTACTATATATTAGTGAAGTACCCCCTGTATATTTTATTAATTCTAACCAAACATTACCAGCTTTAGTACAAAATAATGCACAGTTAAGGTCTATGTCTACACTTATAGTTTGGTCCGTTAAAGAAATTAAATATACCATATTGCCAATTTTGCCAGTAGAATAATTGTCGGCAACAATTGTAAGTCTAGAATCGTATGGCGAAGTAGTAACATCCCCTCCAGCTGAATATATTTCGAAAGGTACCACTATAGCAGCCATATCAGCTCCGTGGGTTTGCCCAACAGTTAAAGCAACCATTGACGTATTTAATTTATACTTGGTTATAAATAATAAATTTTTACCTTTTATATATGCTGTATTTATTTCTATAGGCGATATTGGTTTATTATATAAATCTATTACTCTCTCTATTTCTATTGCTTCAGACTCTTTAGCTCTAATTTTTCTTATTAGGGGACTAGAATTAAATTTTATTTTAGTAAAGTATTGTTCTTGAATATATTGATTAAAATCTAAATATCCAACATAACTTGTCTCCCATATCATTGAATTAATTGGAGCTCCTTTACTAGTATCGTGTACTAATATTTTTTTTGTTAGTGATACATTAGCTGTAACTCCAATAGAATCATATACTTGTTTTAGATATACTTTGCCCTCTCCGTAAAATTGTAAATTATTCGAAAACTCATTTATTATTCCAGCGCTATTGTCATTTTTTTTAAATATTAAACGGTCGTCATTCCACCCTTTAGGCTCAGGTATATCCAAGCTCTGCCATATACTATTATATAATGTATATTTTACTCTATCTTTATATTCTAAATTGAACTCGCTCATATTATTTTGTTTGGTTCATACGCCAAATTTCATCATTAAGATTTATTCCCTGTGCATAAATTTTATTATTAATTTTAGCTTTATTAAACCCATTTGTTATTGACTTTTCTATACCAAGTAATAAATTGTCTATATTTTTATTACTAATAGCGTTATCACTATTTACTATGTTAGCCATATTTATGTAATTATATAAGCTTTTTTTATTCTCAATTACAGAGTCCCCCTGTTTTAATTCTACAATAGCATTTTTTTCTTTTGTAGTATATATATCCCCTCCTCTTCTTATAAACTCTTGCTCACTACCATCATTAATTATAGCTATGTGGTCTTTAGTGGCATAATCAAGTCCGTCTTTATATTGTGGTATTGGAGCCATTAAAACAGCTGCAGTTTCAGTCGCTGCGGTAGCTATAGTTAATGGTATTTGTACTGCTTTAAATACTTTAGATAATATACCAGTAGGGTCTATTATGTGCTTTTCTAATGCCGCTAATTGTATAGCCATTAATGATTGAGCCAATTTAACTGCTATTCCAGCAATAGCCGCTTGTTTTTGTATTCTTGCAGCTTTCTGCTCCTCTATTAATTTTTCTTTTTCTAGTTTCTTTTTATTAACTATTTCTTCCTGAGCCAATAAATCTTTTTGTCTAGCATTGCCTTGAACAAATTCGCCCATACTATTATAATGGTCTGAAGCAAGTCTGGCTAATTCATCGTATTTTTTTTGTTCACTGTCAAGTTCTGCGTTTATTGCTTCTAATTTCCTATTTTGTATAGAATCAAAAATGCTCATTACAGAATTAGCGAATGTTTCTGCTAAACTTAATAATTCACTTTTTGTCTTTATCTCTTTTGCTAACACTGAATTATCAGTATCTTCTCCTGACATACTAAATAACTCTATCTTTAAATCGGTAAGCAACTTTTTTAAAGCCACCCTAATTGCATCAGGTATAGTTAAATTTAATAAATATTCTTCTATAGCGTCTATTTCTATTTGCAAGCCTTTTTTTGCATACTCTTTTTTTATTTCGTTTATTTTATCTCCATTAAATTTAGCCCTCTCGAGTGCCATAGCTTCAGCTTCTTTATTAATATCTAATTTTGATTTTACATTATTCTTTAGCTTAGTTAGTTCTTCGTTTAAAATTTTTGTAGTGTCCTTTGCGGATTTTTCTTCAATTTTATTCAAATCTACTCTTAATTTATTTTTAGCAATTATTATATCATTGTCGTATTTTTCATTTATTTTCTTTTTTTGGGCTGTAGTTTCATTTTCTACAGTAACATTGTATTTGCCAATTCGTTTAGCCTCAGCTACCCTATCATCTGCATCTTTTGTTAGTGCTATTTTTTCAGCCTCAGCTTTATCTTCAGCTATAGATTCTTCTAAAGCCGCTATCCTTTTTTCATCACCAGCATTTTTAAGTAATAATTCTAATTTTCTGTCATATACAGTTGTGGCTAAGTCTATTTCTTTTTCTGCTTTGCTAATTTGCTCTTTCAGACTACTTATAGCCGCCTCTTTCTCTCCAATACTAAATTCTTTTAAAGCGCTTAATTTTTTTTCTGTTCCCTCTTCATTTGGGTCAATATCTGAAGCTTCTTCTATTTGCTTTTTAAACATTTCTAATTGCGCCGTAGAAAATACTAAGTTAGTTTTTAATTGATTAAAGTCTTGGTTTAATTTTCCCACATTAAAATTAGCCCCTATCTTTTTAATTAAATTTATAGCTCCCCCTAGTGGAATATAGCTTACAGGTGTTTTTTCTTTTTTATTTACAGCTTCTTGAAAAGCCTTTAAATCATCATCATATAATTTTTGCGCTCTATTGAGGTCTTTATAAGCGGCCTCTTTCTGTTTATTTTCTACTTTAACATTATAATCTTTTTGTACTTCGACTAAGCGCGCATATTGTTCCTCTAGTTTATCTATTTCTTTTTTATTATTTATTATTTTTTTTGCTTCTAATATTTGGAGGGCTTTTTCTTGTATTTTACTTTTTTGTTTTTCAAAGAAATTTATTATCCCTAATTCTTTGTCTACTTTATCCCTAGCCGCATTAATACTGGCGCTTTCTAATTCTTTCTTTTTGGCTATAGTTTTTAATTCTAAGTCAAAACTTTCGGAAAAGGTTCTAGTTATATTATTTATAGAATTTGCTATACCATCAAATATACCAGATAATAATGAACTGTCAGTAATTATATTTTTAACAAACTCTTGCCAACTATTTGTTAGTCTATTTTGTGACGCAACTAAAGTTAATATTTTTTTATTTTGTTCTAAACCGTATGCCGCTTCTACTGCTTTTGCAAATTTTGGCAAAGCGTCCGCAGATAATACTTCTCCTCTCTTTAACATTTTGTCAAGCTCAGATACGGTAACATCTAAAGCTGCTGCCATAATACCCATTGCCCCAGGTAGTTTTTCACCTAATTGCCTACGTAATTCTTCAGTAGTTACTTTACCTTTAGACAGCATTTGTTCTAATGCTAAGTATATACTAGTTAATTCATCTGTTTTTAAACCCAAAACACCTGACGCGTGAGTCAATGTCTCGAATATATTTTCTGTTGCTAATAATGTTACGCCTGATTGTTTAGCCGCAGCTAAAAATTTAGTCCATCTAATAGATGTAGAGACTAATTCTGCTCCAAAGTCTGTGGTTATTTCAATTAGAAACCTTTGCGACTCGGCCATCTCAAATGAACTACTAGTAATTCTTTGCATAGCAAAATTCAGAGAGTCCATAGTTTTCATCAAACTAAATGTATCTTTTATTACTGTAGCAAATAATTGTATTCCGCCTATTATTCCAAAGGCACTTAGTAACGATCGAATAGTTGTAGTAAAAGTGGATATTATTGGTTTACTAGCTTTTACTGTATCATCTACTTCTGCTAATTCTGTTCTTAATTTATTTAGTGCAACTTTAGCTTTTTCTACTTGGTTACTATTAACCCCCCATTGCATAGCTGCGTCTTTGACATTATTTTTAGCTATATTTACATTTCTAACTAATACGTTATAAGCTCTAGCTAATTCTAAGGCGTTAGCTTTATCTTTTTTTAATTTTTCTGACAAAGCAAATTGCGCATCAGCTAGTTCTAAAGTTTTAAGTCTTGCTTTTTCTTTACTTTTAGCATCAGAAGTAGTAGCCGCTGTAACTTCTGCAATTTTATTTCTTAAAATATTTAAGGAAGAGGCTGCTGCTACGGCTTGTTGGCTATCTACACCAAACTCTACCGCCATATCTCTTGCGACAGCTAAAGCTTTATTATACTCTCCAGTTAATACATTATAAGCCCTACTATTTTCTAAAGCAGTTTCTTTTTCTCTTTGTATTTTCTGGGCAAATGCAAATGATGCGTCTGCAGCCGCTAACCTATCTAACCTAGCTTTTTCTATAGCCTTAGCTTCAATTTCTAGCGCATTGACGTGATTTTTAATTATTTTATCAGCATTAGCTTTTTCTATATTAGCTTTTATTAATGCTTCATATTCTTTTAATGTAGATGCTTCTAACATACCATTTACAGCAGCTAGTCTATTTAATATTTTTTCGTACGCTGATGCCGCGTTAGCACTTAACCCTAAAACTTTATTTAAATTTGCGTGGCTATTCCCCATAGCAGTAGCAACAAGGGCTTGCTTTTCTAAACTTGCTTTTAAATATTTGAATTGATTATATAATTCAATTGTAACAGAATTAGTAGCAGTCAACTTACTTTCTAAAGCAGCTAATGAATCCGCGGCAGGTCCAGTAATATCTTTAGATACTGTATTTAAGGTAGTAAGTTCTTTTATTAAAGTTCTTACGCCTTCTTTAGCTTCCTCTATTTTTATTTCTAATTTTGCCATTTATTATTGTTGTTTAATATTAACCATACTTACCCACTTTGTAACAGAGGTTGTCATAATATCTATGCTATACTTTAAGTCTAATTTTTTTTCTAAATATAAAGCTTCTTTAATTAGCGATACTCCATTGTTGAAGTTGGGTTTGTTTTTTGATTTTTCTTTTTCTAATATGTTTGCCTTGAGTACACCTATTTTATTTTTTAGTCCTGTTATTACAGATACTACTAATAGCACTTGTTCTTTTAAATTAGCTTTCATATCTATTTTAATGCCTAACTCTTCTAATAGTAATAAAATTTCAGCGTAATCATATTCCATAAAAATATCTAGTATATTGGAGCAAAACAAACACTTCCCTTCTAACTCTGCTAATATTATTTTTTTCTTGTATAAAGTTTTTAATTTAAAATTTTGTGTTAAGTCGCAATACTCATATAATATTGATTTGAATATTGTTTCAAATTCTGCTTGTGAGCTAGCAGACAATTTTATAGTTTCATTTTCCTCATCATAATTTTTTATTAAATGTCTATAGTCTACTGTTTCTACTATTTTAAAAAAATTGTATATTGGTAAAGTGGTGCAACTTTTATATAGTTTCATATTATAGGTCTAAACTTATTTGTGTATCTATTGAGTTTAAATATGCATCTAACTTTGGTTCTATTATAGTTTGCACTATTTGTTCTTGTTCGTATTTAGTTAAATCAAATATTGGTTCGCCATATCTAGCAACTAATATTCCTGTCTTTGAATCAGATGAACTTATAAATATATTTCCTTTGTATGATTCAATAAACATACCTCTGAAAAAGGCTCCAGTATCTCTTAATGTGGTATGAGACGATACTTCTCCTTTATTTTTTTTGCTTGCTATTGTTGATTTAGAATAAGGGAATAGAGCATTTTCATTACCATCTATACCTTTATTATATAATCTTAATTTAATTGTTTGTAATATTTGCCCTTTATTGGCCATTATTTGGTTGTCAATAAATTTTTCTAAACCTAAATCTAGTTGTATTAATTCAGCTATATAAGATTCTAAAGAAGTCATATTACAATAGTGAAAATTTTAAAAAAGGCTCAATTTATAACTGAGCCTTTTTTTGAATATAGTTATTAATATTAAGCTAGGACCGTTACTGATGCAACATCACTTCTATACAATACAGTACTGATAAGAACTATATCATAAGCAGCTGACGCACTAACTAATTCTACTGTCACAACTTGTCCAGCAGCCATGGCTGTTATTGTTGCTCTATAAGCACCTCCGGTTAAATCAGCTATAGTAGCAGTTTTCACAACTCCATCAACAGTTATTTTAACATTAGGGGCTAGAAGGCCAAGCACTGGCGTATTATTATCTGAAGCTAATAAAGCTGTAAAATCTACTGTAGTTCCTGCTGCGGTTGGAATTGTTGTTATAGCCATTTTAACAGAGTTTACTGTGTTAAGCTCCTCAGGTATAAAATCCAAGTTATCTTGGGTTATAATTGCGTAGTTTGAATCTAGTTGTAATCTATCTAAAAACTGCACAGATAATAATTTTGATTCTGGTTCTCCCCCCTGAACTTTAGCTTTTGTTAATTTAGCTAATATTTGGCCTGCTGTAAAACCAGCAAAGTCTCCATTAGATTTAACTGCCAATTTCCAGTTTCCATTTTCATCTCCTAAAATAAAGTCAGCGCTTTTAAAAGAGGTCATCTTAGCTAACTGTTTGTAAAATTCGTTACCTTGCTCGAAAATAAATTCGTACTTTGGCAATCCTTTTAAAGACAATCTGTCTATGCCTCTAGTATTGGTACTAATCTTGTCGTCTGTAGAAGCGTCGTTAAACGAATCAGCCCCTATGATAGGTGAGAAAAGCCCTAATTTTGTTTGCCCGTCTATATAAGCCTTGTTAAATACTGTCGCTTTTGGTAATACTGTACCTTTAGCTAATTTAATAAGGTGGATAGGGGTTCCAAATTCTAGGCTATTACCTAAAGTGCCTGTGTTAATAGAGCCGCCGCCCGCTGCGCTCTTTTTGTTTGCAATACTTGTTAGTGTTCCCATAATTTTGTTATTCTTTTTGTATTAATTAAATGTTTTAGAGTATCTATAAACTCTGTTGTGAAAATATCCCCAACTTTGTATTCTACATCACCTAATTTAAAGGGGGATATTACTTTGCCTTTAAATTTTTCTGTGAGTTTTTTAATTTTATCTTTTTTTCCGTTCATAATGTTGTTTAGTATTATAATGTTAATATTTCACTTGGAGCAACTTCTACTAGTGAAGGCATTCCAGCTGGAAGTACTATCGTATGACCAGGTAAACTAATTGGAGCTAACTTTTTATCTGTTATATAACAACTAAAAGTTATTTTCATAGCGTCCCATATATCTACGTTTATACTTTTATCATTTTCGCCATAATTAGGAAATTTTACTATATCGTAATTTTTGTTAACTGTTATTATATTAGCCATTTTAAACAAATCTTTTATATTATTGAATAGAGGAAATAATATTTGTTTGTAAGTCAAACTTAACCTTTCATCATTTAACATTTCTACATTAGTATCAATAGCAAGCACAATACTTATTTTATCTAGAACTACTCTATTAATTTTATGCTGTTCAGTATATGGGTAGACTAACCATATTAATGGATATGGACTATCTATACTTTTATTTGACTTAAAAAAAGAATATAATTCCTTATCATCGCCGTATTTGAACAGTGCATTATAATTATTTCCATTAACATCTATAAATGGAGGCAAATAACTAAATATTTCCTGCAATCTATCTTCTACAACTATTATTGATTTTGTGATAGCCATTATATACCAAATTGATTTATATTATGCCAAAACTTAGGCGTAAAATTAGCATATGTTCCAGGCACTAAATTATTACTATCTTCTATAAATTGATATAGAGTAATTTCTTTACCCCCTGCAAAATAGTCCAATCCTAACCATTCTCCATAATTGTTGCGTATAATATTAGGTCTAATATTTTCGCCTTGTACCATATCAACAAACTTTCTCCATGCTGCGAATACCTTAGGGGGCGATAAAATTATGGTCGCATTTTTAGCGTTTTCTATTTGGTGCCCAGTATTAGTTCTTGTCGTACTAGTGCTCTTTTCATAGAAAAAATAAACATAATTAGCCAGGAAGCTACTGTCATATAAACTTTCTGCAGTGTTTAATGTTTTAAATCTTATTCCATTCCATTTGACTAGTAGGCCATCACTATTAGTATACACTTTACCATTAATTAAATCCCCCCATTTGGCATCTGCTCCTTGGTTTACTTTTGTTTCTTGACTTTCATCTATATTATCTCGTAGCTCTTCAAACAGTTGAAAACCTAAACATTTAATTAGACAATCTTTAGTATACTCTTCTATGAAATAAACCATATCTTCACTAACCCCAATCACACTACTTGATAATGTTGGTTTAGCGTGAGGTATGTATATTTGATTTTTAAAATAAGTATTATCAATTATCATAATTAAACGTTTTATTTTCTTTTATTAGTTTATACTGTCAACTATTTTTCCTATCTTATGAGCTACTAAAGCTTCTGCTGTTGTTGAGTGTATATGCACTTCGTCCATTTTTTTGTGTGAACCATGGTTTATTGAGTATACAAACATAACAGTTGAGTTCTCCGGCATTTTAATGCTTGCGTCTGTCGAGCCTACTTTAAGCTCTCCCGGTACATTAGAAACCACTAACTTCACTTTGCTGCTTTCGTTTTTCATTACAATACAAATTTAAGATTATACTTTAGTTATCGCTGTTTTGATCGTTGCAATATCGTCGTATATGAACGCTTGCTCGTCTAATTTTCTAACGTATGCATAAAAGCGGCTTTCTCCAACCATAGCAAATTCGTTAGTAATAAAGTTATCATTAATCCACCCTATTCTAACTGAATAAGGGATATAATTTGCTACTTTATATTGTTTCATATCGGCTAGGAACATTTTACCAGCGGGAATTTTACTCCATGGTTTTATTGTAACTTGACCAATTGTAACAGTGTTAAATAAACTAGCTTGTGGATATAAAGGTAACCCTACTGTATCTTTAGCTGAAACTAAGTTCAAAAAGAAATCTATTGGGTTAATTAATACTACGTTTGCTTCATAAGGAGTTTCATCAACATAATTATGTGTAGTAAAAATATCGGTTATCGCAGCATTAACAGTATCCATAAAATTTGGAGCAGCTACTTTAAGCGACATAGCTCCGGCTACAAACGCTCTGCCATAAACTGTAGCTCCTTTTACTATGTCTCCAACACCAGACCCAAAATAAACGCCATTTACTTTGAATAAATCGTGTTTCTTTTTTAATAAGTCTTTAGCTACTGACATCATTCTAGGTACGTCAGTCATTACTTCTTCTGACAATATTTCATGGGCTGCTATTTTTTTAGGGGTAGCATATCTAGTTTCCCATTTAAAATCAACTTGCGGTTTTACTCCTCCTTCTGCTACAAAAGCAAAATCACCATCTTTTGGTAAAACTTCTGTATAAGGATAAATGGCTGCGCTTGTATTAGTAATATCTGCTAAAGCCAACAACATATTATCATTCCTTAAATTTACTGGATTTAAAGAAGCATCGTTATTAGCTGGCACTGTGCCAATTATTGCTCCAGCAGCCGTAGACATATCTCCAACTACTTTTGGTACAAACATAATTGTTCCACTCTTTTTATTTCTTATATCCGCTAAAGTATCTTTGTTAGCAATAAGAAAATCTTGCATTTCAGCACCAAAAGACTTAATTTCTTTATTCTTTTGTGCTTCAACGAATAGGTCAAATGCTTCGCCTTGCTCTTTTATAGCTGCGTGCAATTTTAAAATTTCAGCTTTAGATGCAGCGCCCGAATCTTGAGCAACTTTTAAAGCATCTTGTACTTCTTTAAACTTAGCCTCAAGTGCATCTTGAATAGCTTGTTCTTCTTTTGTCATTTTTTTTAATTTAAGATTAATATTACTTTATTTGTATTTTAAGCGCTTTCGCGACTTACTTACTATAAATAATAGTGACATACATCGACTATCTTTATTTCATATTTAAAAATGTTTTTATAGCTAATACATTCTTATCTGCTATTACATCTTCGCTTTTAAACTTTGGTTGTAATACCGGAGTGATAGGATTACTACCATCAGTCACGGCACTACCTTCTTTAAGTTTAGCTTCATATATAGCCCAAAAGTATCCTAGTTTAGCTACCTCTTCCTTATTTACTATATTATTTATATGTTTATCATACTCAGCTTTAAGAGCAGCATATTCATCTCCACTATCATTAAGAGCAAATTTCACATTTACATAATACATACCTACAGAGTGATTATCTACGTTATTTTCTTTGTACTGCTTGTACATAAAAGAATTTCTTTCTTTTTTTACCACGCTGTCAAAAACTAGAGCTTCTGTAGTTCCTTCTTTGTCTAAACCTAAATCTTTCCACGTATATAATTTAGTAAACACTTTCAAATCTTCTTTATCAGCTATGATATTTTCAAAACCGTCTTTGTGTTCCCTTACGTGTTTTATTCTTTTGTTTTCACTTATAGTTTTTTTCCATATGCCATTAATATGAACATCTTTATGGCTATCCATAATCATAGTTGTATTTATAATTGCTCTAACCTTTATAGCGGAGTCACTAGACTTTGAAGTAAAATCTTTGTCAGTCAAGTTTTCTTTAAGCATTATTACGTCAGAACTGCAAGAATCAGTTTCCTTATACGCATTTTTTTTCTGATATATAAATTCATCCTGATTTTTTAATAAATACTCGTGCAACTCTTTAGTTGTCTCGAATTTAGGCATATCTATATCCATAATTTTATTTTTTTATTAGCGTATTATTTTTTACGTCTTTATTTTTTTTATTAACTTCCTTTTGAAGTTGTTTTGGGACTTGGCTGGATGCTTGCCTCTGTGTCTTGTTGTAGTACATTTTGTAAGTCTTTTAATTTCATTTTTTTATTAAATCCGCTTTGTTCTAAAGCGTCTTCCTCTGGTACGCCTGCATCTAATAACGCTTTCAAAGTTTCCGCTCTTAATTTAACAACACCATACTTTTCTAACATTATAAACTGCATAACCGGTAAATGTTCGTATGAACCTACTAATTTTAGATTATCATCATCTATAAGTTTTTGCAATACTTCATTAAAAGAATTTAAACTAGATTGTATCTCATTTTGTATATAAGATACCATTGATTCTTTATAATTATTGTATGTTGTTTTTTTAGCTTCTAAGGATAATATATCTTTAGGTATATGTAAAGCAGTGTATATTAAGTTCCCGTCTACTTTAACGCTTTCGTCTAAGCCTAGGTCCCTTAAAGCTATATGTAAAGATTTCCAATTAAGACTAGCTTTTGTTATTAACCCTCTCCTCCTACTACCAGATAAACCATAATTGTTATTGAACAGCATTTCTGCTTCTAGCTTTTCCTCTGGTAATAAAGGGAACCCGTCTTTTTCGCCTGTTATTAACTCTTTCCCGTTAGTCTTTAAAATAATGTTTTTAGCTAATAAGCTATCCTTAGTGTTTACCAGAGTCTGTTTTAATCCGTCTAACCTGCTTCTATTAGAAAATAAATTGCTATCTAATGCATTTGGTAAGTCATAAAAAAATAGCAAATCTTTAATCTTTATCTTTAAATCAGCTCCATTATTATCGTAAGTTATTTCTGTATTATCTAAACTCTTTTTTATATTACCTCTAGATAACATTTTAGTTTTAAACTCATCCGGATATTCTATTAAATCACTATCTAATATATACATAGAGTCTACATTCTGTATACCAGTAGTTCTTTTGCAATACACTACAGCTTTTCCTTGAGCTATCATCATAAACATTAAGCTCTCTAAGAAGTCTGTTTTTGTTTGAAAATAATTAGGCGATTCTAATAACTCTAATAACCAATGTGATTTTGTAATTTTTTTTGTTGTAGAATTTTCTATCTTAAACTCAGCTTGTGAAAATAATTTACTTACAAATAATATAGCAGGAGTTAGTATAGGGTGATTTTGAGCTAAACTTAAGTTTGTAGTATTAATAGCCCACTCACCGGAACTATTTATATAATACATATTCTCGCCTGTCTTACTTCTCTCCCATAAACCTTTGAAAAATTGTGGCACCGATAACTTCATGATACAAATTTAACCTAAAAAAATGGATAAAAAAAATTTATTTTCAATTATTTTCGATTATTTTCAATTATTTTCGATTATTTATATATATATATGCGCGCGCGTTCAATATTATATATTAAATTTTTATGCCCAGGTAGTCAATAAGGTAGGTCACAACATATCTAAAACAATCCATTAGGTGGTCATCTTTTTTTACGGGAGCCTCTGTAGGCTTATTATATCTATCAACAATCCAAGAATAAGTATTATATTCAAAGTTCAAATTAATAGACTTAACATAATATATTTTAAATGTTTGGCAAACGGATATTCCATAAGAAACACTGCCACCTCCCTTTGTAGCTTTTAAGGCTATATAACCGCTATTTAATAACATATTTATATATGTTTCTTTAGCAGAATCACATATTAGTAAGCTAGTTGCTTTGTCTATAGCTTTTATATTCAATTTTATTTCACTAGGTAAAGAGTCATCTATATTACTCAGGGGCTTATACATTCTCTCTATTATATAAAATGCTCCATTGCCGTCATATTTCACTCCCAAGCAAGCTGTTGGACGAGAAGTCCCAAAATCAAATCCAAAATACTCTTTATACTTTAAACCATCATATATATCTTCCGATATCTCTATCCAATTGTTATATATTCTATTTGGTTTTTCTGCTCCTATACCTAATCCATATACCATCCACATATATTGATTAGCAGTTCCTCTCTCTACATTTTTTATATTAGGAGGAGGAGTATTTGTACTAGATATAATTTTCTCTTTATAAAATAACTCTCCGTCTGTTATTTTATAACTGCCTGATTCCCAAGGTTCATAACTTAATAATTGCTTAACTATATTAGCAGGGCAAAAAGCATTATTCATAAAAGTAGAGTGTATAAATTTTGTGTCTGGGTCTTTTCTATATGATTCAAGCCAAAAATCTTTGCTTGGATTATAATCACAAAATACTCTATCTGAAGTGCGTTGGGTTATTTGTAAATATACCTCTTTATTAAACTCTGTTATTTCATTAAAAAAAGATATTGTTTGTTCACTACCTAATACTTTGCCTATATTATCAGCTCCTTCAAATACTATTTTGGATTTAGTTGGTTTGTATGTAAATGTGCCGGATTGTTTATTTTCTTTTATGTTTTTATAAACTTTATCATCAAACATAATTATTTTTTTAAAATCCTCCATTACAGTTGCTCTACACGTAACTTTAGTGTTTCTCCATACTGTTATTTTTATATTATGTCTAACTAGTAATTGTATTAATAATATTTGCAGTATAGAATAACTCTTTGAGCTTCTAGACCCACCCATACTTACTATTTGTCTATAATAATACCAAGATGGGTTGCCTGTTAAAGCGTACTTTATATGCAAAGCTAATCTACTAGTGTATTCTTCTGCTTTTAACAGTTTATTAAAAGCTTCATATGTAAAATTAAATGTTTCGCTAGTTAGTAACTTCATCCAATATATTTTTTATTACTTCTTTAAAAACTTCTAAATCTCTAAGTAAATAATAGTTGAACCCTTGGGCTTTTACTTTAGCTTGCCAATTTTTTTGAGCTTGGGATTGCTTCCCTAAACTATTTTTTAATTCTATGCAATATGCTTTTGAATTATAAAGCAGTATTAAATCTGATACTCCCGGTATTACTCCAGTAAGTTTTAGTAATTTACCTTCCATAGGGCTTCTATTTCCTCCATTTGGTACTGAAAATAATAAACCCCTAAGGTTAGGATATGTATTATGAAACCACATTACACATTCTTGTTGTATTCTGTTTTCTGATTTATATGTTATCATCTATATCTATTGTTTTAGTTTCGTTATCTATATCTTGTTCAGCTGATGTTCTATTTATAACTATTATAGTTAATTCATTATCCTTATTTTCTTTTTCATAAGGGTCTTGTCTATTAACTTTAGGTACAAAATACTCTAATACTTTTACATAGTTTCTTATAAACTCTCTACTAGATAGAGAATCCATTTCATCCATAAACCTTTTGGCGTATTTCCCTTTTATAGTTTCAGTTAATTTATTCCACGTTATAGCGTCTTCATCCATAATAGCTAATGCCGACTCTCTCTGCTTTTCTATATCAAATTTAGGCAGAGTCTCATCTGTATCAGTATTATTTTGATTTTTTATAAAATCAGATGCGGCTTTTTCAAATATGTCTTCTGCATCATTTTTCATCTATTACCTCTTTTAATTCAGAAGCCTGCTTAAGCCTCAACTCTTTACTAACTCTAGTGTAGCTAGCCATCATACTTTGTACAGCAGACGACATGTCATTCCCGTTTATTAAGCACTCTATTTGAAATTGCTTTTTTATATCTTCGCTGATACTAAACGTTACTTGTTTTTTTTGATTTTCCATAAGTATCTAATTATTTAAGCAAAGATAATAGTTTTATCCTAATAAAAAAAATTTATTTTCAGCAGTTGGCGTTAGCAGGTTTAGATTTAGGTTTAAGGGAGTGGAATGGAGGGGAAGAGGTAGGGTAGTGGTTTATATTTAGTACTTTTTTCTCCCATCATTCCCGAACCTTCCCGTACAACCTCTTTCCCGAACCTTCCCGTACGGTCTTCTTACCGACCTGACTCTCCCCGTCCTTGTCCTTGTCCTTTCCTTCGCCCCCCCCACTTCAATTAAGTGCGGATTGATTTTAGGTATTGATAAAAAATGAATGGTTTGCTCCAGATGGAGTTTCGGATAGCCCCTACCTCATTTTAATTCGATTAGAGTGTAATTATATTAAAAAAAATTTTGGGCTCAACCTGGGCTTCCTAAACTACTAAGAATGAAATTGAAGTTGGGGGGTAGTGCAATTTTTAATGGAACTAAAAAAATGTCAGACTTAGTATTTTTTAAGGCTAAAATTTTTGTTGCGCATTTTGTTGCGCTTTTTTAGCGCCTCTAACTCATTGATAATCAGATACTTAGGCTTCTTTTTTGAGTGTTGCAACAAAGTAACAAAATTTTATCCCATCTATATATAATTTTATCTTTTTTTTATAATATTTTTTAATTTTTATTAAAAATGTTACAAATATTAAAAAGACCCCCCCAACTTCTTGAAAATCAATTAGTTAGCTCGAAACAAAGGTGCTAAAAAAAAAATAACAGAAGTGCAACAAAAGCCAAAAAAGTCCTTATTTTTTACTTTTTGTTGCACTCGTCGCTCATTTACTATTGTTATGGGCTATTTTTTTAACATTGTCTTACTTAAAATAAGGAACTTATTCACCCTGTGCGCTCACATCGGTCTATGCGTTGACCCCCAAACTTCATTTGTCAGGGCAGTGTAGGTTCGGCCAACCCACGGCTTTTATGTGTATATGTATGGAAAAAATTGACTTTTCATATTTGTGCTGCGATATAAGGCCAGGGGTAGGGGCTTATTTATTATAAATTTAATTTATAATAAAAATAATATAATAAAAAAATAATATTAAAACGATTAAAAATAATATTAAAAATATTTTTTTATTTAAAATTTTATAATTATATTTGAGTATTAAATAATTAAAAATAAATTTTAAAATATAAGATTAGACAAAACTCAAGTACTCAAAAAAGTCCCAGAATTTAACCAGGACTAGAAACAAAGGTTAATTTTAAAACAAATTTAAAATTAAAAAATTATGAAAAAAGATGAATTATTAAATCAAGCATTAGCCTTAACTAGTGAAAATATAGTTAAAAAGAGTGTCCTAAAGTCCATTAATCATAGATTAGTAGAAGTCTTGAGAGGGCAAGGGTCAAAGTCAAGACTACAAATAATTAATGAAATAACCTATCTTAGAGTAAGTGAGACGGTTAAAGTGACTACAGAATTATTGCAAGAAGCATCAAAAGCTGACACTGAGTTCAGAAAACTCTGGATGGCTACATCAAGAACAGTTAAAAATGGGGTTGACACTAGTTTGGCTAATGGTCACACAAATTCCAACTTCAGTTTTAACCCTGAATTTTCAAAGTTCACTATCAACAAAGATAGGGACAATAAATATTTTATCACTGAGGTATAATATTTAATACTAGAGAGGGGACTTTAACAGGTCCCCTTTTTTTATATATAACTATAGTTCCAGCACGAACGTGCCTAACTATCTTTAATTACAAAACACACGTACACGAACGCGCACGGATGCACACGTAAGTACACAGACATAAACGATCGTACACAGCCATATACACAAATAAAGAGCACATAAAGAAAACACAAAGAATTCGTAAAGAATACGTAAAGAATGCGCCTGGTAAACGCAAAGAAAACATATAGGAAACATAAAGAAAACAGGAGAATACGTATAGGATTCTGAGAGAATACGTATAGGATTCTGAGAGAGTACACTTGGTAAACGCTTAGGAAACGTGTAGGAAATGTGTAGAATACGCTTGGTAAACATATAGGAAACACAAAGAAAACGCAAAGAGCTCATAAAGAAACGTGAGTCCTCAATACGATCGTGCACGAACGCTTACGAATGTATACAAATGCACACGAACGTGTACAGCCGTATATAATAATAAATAAATAAAAACACGACGGTAATAACGACAAAAAATTTAACAAAATTTTAGCACCGGAAATTTTTATATTAAAAAAACATTTTATATCTTTATATATTATACAGTGGAGTCTGCATGAGACTGCACGGTTAAACACAGATTTAAAAATAATTAAAAACAAATTTATCATGAAAAAAGATGCAATTAAAAACACAATGGTCAACAAGGAAGACAACAGAATCTTAGTCAAGTTTGGACAAATTAAAGCAACGACTTTACCATGGAACAGCACAAAAGCAGATGAGTTATTAAAAGTTTATTATGACGGGAATAAAAAACAATCAATGTCAGCGATGTTAAAACTGTTAGACATGTGTTCAGACTACAACATAACAAACGACTTTACAGACGAAGATTTAACGGTCAAGCAAGCAAAAGAATACATAAAAAATTATAATAAAATACCAGTAATAACATGTGAATAACACAGGAATAAAAACAAATTAAAAAACAAATTAAAAACAATTAAAAATGAGAACAAACTTATTGAAACTGATTATTAAGTATGGATTTTCTGTACGACTATTTAACTTACTTTGTCGCAAGAATAAAGTGACAAAGGCACAGAGAAAAAACCTGAAATTAATTGAATTAAAATTGCAGGCCTGGTCACAAGTAGAACGTGAACTTTTAACAACATAAAAGATGGAAAAGTTGACAACTCTTGAACTAGAGACTATACAAAAAGGACTCGACTGTTTGCTGAAAGTGCATACAGATAAAATAGCAGAATTACGCAAGTATGGACTACAAGTAATATTCTCTGAAGCAGAAATAACACGACAATTTGAGCACTTAAAAACAAAAGTAAGCAAGTTTGTACGTATAGAACCAATTTTAAAACGCTAACAACATGAAGTTGGGTGTGTGTAGTGCACAAAGATATTGCGCAACACACAAGTCCACACACTACACACCCCAACTTCAATTATAAGTTAAAAAAATGACTAAAGATAATTTATTTAGCGCGGGCTCATTTGAGCCTCAACCAGAAATAAAAAGCGCACAAAAAACAAGACAAAAACAAGACAAAAACAAGACAAAAAATGAAGTATGAATTTGACACCATTGAATTAACAAAAGCGTTAATATTTATATTTGTCAACGTGGCATTTATAGTGATAGCATACAGTATAATAATGATTTTATATGTAAATAAAAACAAAGGTAAAAAATGGAAAAATTAACAAAGAACCGCAACACAATACTGCTTAGATACGGCTAAATTAAAGAAAGTAATATGCTTTGGCACAGTGAGAAAGTAGATGAACTAATGGAAAAATACTATGGAGCCTACTATTATGGCACAAGAAAAGAACAAGAAAAGAACAAGTATCAGCAATGTTAAAACTGTTAGATATGTGTAAAGATGGCAATATAAGAAGTGACTATTATGAGGGGAGCTTGACAGTAAAAGAAGCTAAGGAATACGTAAAAAGCTACAATAGCCCACTGAAAAACTTGTAAATTAAATATAGCAATAAATAACAATAATTGCAATAAAAAACCCGCTAAGTAATTAGCGGGCTTTTTTTGTTTAATAACTCAATAACCGCTTTCCGGCCGTTCTATGTACATATCAAACGCCCGGTAGATAAAAGCGGTAGCAGTTATTATTTAGCTTGTAATGAAACTGTGCCTCTGTCGCCTTTTACAACTGTCCATACATCTTTGTATTTTTCGTTGTAAGAAACTGAAGTTGCGTTTTGACTGTTGGCAATAGCCGCGGCAACTTGGTTTTTAACCTTGATGTTAATAACTTTAAAAGCGTCAACGCTCTCTTGTGATTTAAAATGTCCTTCAGCGTCTCTTGACAAATCAAAGTCAGGGGTTTCTGGGTTTGTTTCTTTAGCAAACTTATTTTCTTCAATGGCAATCTCCAGTGAAATTTCCGCAATCACTTGTCTCCTTGTTTTAGGTTCAGTTGGATTGCCATTTTCGTCCAATAGACAACTAATGAAACGGTCCACATAAGTCTTGCGGTTTCCGCCACTACGGCCTTTTACAATGTTTTCTGTTGTTAATGCCAGTGCGCTCGCTAAGAGAGCTGCGTTTGTAACTTGTACTTTACTCATGATAATTTTGTTTTATGCCCTGTATTAAAGAGCTGGTTTATATTAATATTCAAAGATACAAAAATATTTTATAAATAGAACTTTAATAGTGCTAAAAAAACGCTAAAATTAATACCTCAAAAAATTCTGACTACTTTATTTTAATCTTACTCCCTAGGGAGTTTCGGATAGCCCTCACTCACTTTAAATAAATATCTAATATAATCTATAATTAAAAAAAAATAGTCCATCCTGGAGCTTCTAAACAACCCGGAAGAACACGATAAAAATAAATGAATAAAAAAAATAGGCCCCAAATGTCTGAGGCCTATCAAAAACAAATTCAAAAGATGATTATGAAACATCCAGAGGCGATTGCGGGATTTCTCCCTTGGCTTTTAAATATTCTTTGTGGAGGGTGCATTCAAAACAATAATTAAACCCAATTGAATATACGGCAGTAGGAGCTTCTAAAACACCTAACGTGTATAGTATTTTAAATAGTCCTACATTGCGGTGATAAGTTTTAAATAGTATAGTGTCTTCTTTTACAGGCACGTTACTCAAATCTACAGTTACGTTAAACGAGTCGTTTTTATTGTCTGCATTTATAGCCATTATCATTATTCTACCATTTAAGTAATGACCCAACTTTAAAGTGTAGTTTGTCCCTTCGAATAATATTAGTTTATCTGTCATAATTTAGTTTTTAATATCGTTTACTGAAAATTTTTCAAACCAATCATTGATGCATGGTCTTGCCTTAGGTTCAACTATACTACTGCATCTTATTCCATGCCTATTTACTTTGGGGCTTAACTGACTTATAGGTTTATCAAATGCTATATATTTATACGCTTTTAAATTGTTTTCACATATATTATATATTGTCTCTTTAGTACTTACTTCTGCTTTCATATATTTTCTGTTTTATGTTGTTTTTTTAATTCTTCTGTAAATTTTGTGCCTGATACTCCTTCTTCTAAAACAAAGTTTTTACCATCTTGTTTCAGTATTATTTTTTGCTTTGAGGCTTTACTTTTATTGTGTATTTTATAGTCCTTTGAATTGGCTCCTGTTAACAACATCGCCATATCTAATATTTTATCATCCATAATATTTAGTCTTTTATGAATGAGCCATTTTCCATTGAGCCTTTTCTATTCTTAATCACATTGTAGGCTTCATTAATACAATACTCCATAGTTACTAACCCTTTAAGTTCTGTATTAGTATTTATAGAATATATTTCCGTTAAGTTTGTTAGTACTATAACCATATCGCCTATGGCGTCTATTATAGCATCATTATCTGATTTAATTATTGCCCTGCCTAACTCACCAAATTCTTCGCCCAGTTTACAGTATTGTGTTTTTATGTCTCCTTCTTTGTGCAAGTTTCTATTAGCCCCCCAATTTATAATATCGTCAAATGGGCTTGCGTATTTTTTTAGTGCTGAATTAAATTTATTCATAACATTTCGCCAATATTCAGCGCCTTCAGGAGTAAGTCGAAATAAAAACCCCTCTTCAATATAACTGATTTTGTCGAATGGAAAATCTTTACCAAAAGTACTCTGCAATTCGTACTGAGCCTTGTACTTGTCTAGTAAATTTTCTTGTTTTAAAAATCTTACTAAAAATTCGTGTTTTTGTCTGATTGTTTTCATAATATTGTCTTTTAAATTATTTTCAAATATACTACTAAATATGTTAATAAAAAAATATATTTTAAAACTTTAACAAAAAATTAGTATTTTAAAAAATTTAGCAAAGATTTAGCTCACTAAATTATACTATATTAATTAATAAGATTAAATTTGCTTAATGATTGAAAGTGGATATTTCTACACAAATTTACAAATAGGAAGTGATATTGCGCTTATATCAGAAGTAAATACATATACACATATGCGAAATAAATTTAAAAACTATAAATATGAACGAAACAAAATGTAAAAGTGTACTAGAAAAATTATTTGAATTTCAACAAGAGAACGTACAAATTATCAGAACGCGTGAAGCATATGGATATAATTATGCTCCACTAGATGTTATAATACCATTAATACTACCGCTATTAAAAAAGTACAGATTAGGGTATTATCATATAACAGAATATGACGCTACAACAAAAAGTAGTACGCTTAAAACTGTAATATATAATGTGGATAATACGGAAGATAGTATAAGTAGCGTATCATTAATAGACAATAGTGTAGCACTAGCAAAAATGAATAAATTTATGGTAGAAGGTTCCGCCATAACTTATTTTAGAAGATACCATTTAGTAGATATGCTAGGATTAGTAACAGAGGAAGATTCAGATGTTGGTGGTGCTAAAATTAAACGAAATAGAAATACAGTTGAAGATGCACCAGCGGATAACACAACCAACTTTGTTACGATATTTCAAGGTCTTATAAATAAAGGTAAAACACAAGCTATACTAGAAAAAATGTTGGACCAATATAAAGCGCAAATTAAACCGGAAGATGTAAGCTCAATAGAACAACTAATAAAAACTAAATTCACTACAGTATGATAAGAACTAAAGATTATTTGTCATGGTCACAATATAGCCTATGGCATACTAGTAAAAGAGAATATTGGAAAAGGTACGGTCTAAAAGAAGAGGAATTACCTAATAAATTTTATGATAAAGGAAAAGAACTAGCCAATGCGTTAGAAACCGGCATAAATGAGTCCGCTGACGACTTATTAAAGGTTGTGCTTATGGCAATACCCCGGCTTGAAATACCAGAACAAAAACTTGAAGTAGCTGTAGACTCAGGCGAAAAGCTATTATGCTATATAGATTCAGGTAGTTCTGACTATACTAATTTTATTGAATATAAAACTGGCAAAATAGAATGGACTAAAGAGAGAGTCGCTTCACATAAACAATTAGATTTTTATGCGCTGGCATATTATATAGCAAGTGGGCGCAAAGTAATACCAGAATGTAAATTAGTATGGATAGAAACAGAGGAAGATGCAAATGGCAACTTGGTATATTCAGGTTGTGTATCTGAGTTTGAAAGGAAGTTTACTATGGTGGATTTAGAATGGATGGAAAAATCTATAAATACCACAATAAGTGAAATAGAAGATTTTGAATATAATGAAACGCCTCTTGAAGACGAGTTAGTAGACAGGTATATAGAAATAGAGCAGGCTATTTACGAACTAATAGAAGAGAAAAATCTAATAAAGCTAGAAGTAAAAGTACAAATGGAAGCAGACAATACAAAATATGCCTCTAGTACATATGGAAAGTTTAGTATTTCAGAAACTAAAAGATGGACCTATTCAGAAGAGTTAAGCGCTTATGAAAGTTTAATTAACTCTCAAATAAAAAGTTCAAAAATAGCAGAACAAAAAAATGGTAAAGCCACGTATGAAATAACAAAATCATTAAGATTTAGTTTACAAAAATAACAAGTAGTATTAACATAAATTTAAAAAAGATGAGTAAAAAATGTAATCAGTTTAGGGTAAAAGTAGTTAAAGTCAATGAAACACAAATTATTGGCGACAAAGGCTTTAAAAAACGTGAATTAGAGTGTATTATTGAGGGAGAATATCCGCAAGAAATAATGTTCGAGTTCACAAAAGATGGAGTTGACCTGCTAGATAATATTCTAGAAGGCACATATGTAACAGTGTCCTTCAATATCAGAACAAGGAAAGTACTTGTTAATGACAGGACTATGTATTTCACGTCATTAAATGGTTGGGCTATAGAGATTTAATACAACAAGCCTATATTATTAAAACCTACCCCGTACAGAAATGTCGGGGTTTTTAAGGTATATAAAGTAACGTAAAAAATAATATTAACAGACAATGAATAATACAAAATTTTCATACTATAGCGGAAATATAAAACTTTCTAAATCTATAGGACTTGTTACAATTGAACAATTCATAAGAGTTAATTTACACCCTATGAAGCGTACGTTAGACCTATTACAATTAATAAAAAGCGCTAGTGCGGAAAATAATATAAAATTGAAAAGAGAGTTGAAACAAAAATTATACTCTTTTACCCCTTCTGTAATAATAAATGAAGGTTATAGCAGGCGCTATATAAACATAGTAGAATGGTCTGGTTTAATGCAGATAGACTTAGATAAAATAGAAACAGAAGCAGAAGCTAAAGAAATAAAAGAACACATATTTAATAACAACAAAGAAATCGTATGCGCTATGATATCTCCTTCAGGTAAAGGTGTAAAGTGTTTAATGAAAATAGATAAGCCGTCTAATTTAAAAGATTACAAAGCTATGCACAAAGCTATGGTAAAAATATTTGAATGTTATAACTATTTAGATGAGGCAACTAACAACGGCATCCTGCCAATGTTTTTAACTGCTGATATGAATATACTTTATAGAAATATAAATGAATGCGATACTTGGATTAAAAGAGACAACACTGTAATTGAATATAAGGCTTTAAATAGTGGACCCCAACTAACTTACAAAAATGATTATTCAACTAAAGATAAAACAATCAGAATATTTAAAAACAAAATAGAAAACATATTGGATAATGGGCACCCCCAACTTCGAAGCGCGTGTTTGATATTAGGGTCTAGAGTGTCCGCTAATTACATAGATAAAATTGAAGCTTTATCTTTAGCGAAAAATTTAATAACGTCAAATTCATACTTACAAAAAGATTTGGATAACTATATTAAAACGGCTGAGTGGGCTATAGATAACGGCATGAAATGTCCTAAATATTATTAAATTACTTAACGGAAATATAATTATGAAACTACAACAAATAAAAGAAAACATTGCGACCGTTGATGACGAAATGCAATTTGAGATGAATCAAAGATATAAAGAGCTTCAAAACAAACGTCTTTTTATTCTTGAAAAATTACTAGAACAGTATGAGCCTATTGATATTTATCAATATCACACTTCTACGAATACAGAATTAGAATATGAATACGAAGGCTCATTACTTCGATTATTCATTTACGTTGAGCGAAAAACAGATTATGAAACAAAAAACTATTTCGATATCTACGATATGGAGTTTTGGGATAGCAATGCCAAGTTGCTAGACTTGACTGATAAGGAAAAGTTATTGATAAAAAGATACGGATTATGAGCAAGTATAAAAATACTGGAATTATAAGAAAGTTAAACAAATAATTATAACAAATAAATTTAAACTATGACAAAAATGGAAACAAAAATTGTAAAATTACCACCGGAGGTAAATGAATTAGCAGTCAAAATATCCGCTGGTAAACAGGCAGAAGTACTATCAGTGTTACAACAAATATTTGTAGGCACAGATGACTGGGAAAAACAAGTAGATGCAATAGTCGTTAAAGACATTAACGACAAAATGAGTATTGAATTTGCAAAAGTTGCGTGGAAAAATTCTAAACAAGCACGTTTAAGCGCTGAAAAAAGATTTGATTCTAAACGTGATGAAGTTCAGAACATAAAGGCCGAATTTGATTTAGAAGATAAACTTTGGCTGAAGGCTAAACAAATAACGCAACTAAGATTTAAAGCTATTGAAGAAAAAGTTAAGTGGAAAGCAACATTTGTAGAACGATATGAAGCTGAACAAAAAGAGCTTAGAACTCAAAAAAGAATTGTTGAAATATCAAAATACGCAGTAATAAATCGCATAGAATTTGAATCAATGAGTGAAGATAGTTTCAATAGTTTTTTAAGTGGGTTAAAATCTACTTATGAAGCTAAAATAGAGGCTGAACGAAAAGCAGAGGAAGAAAGGATTGCAAAAGAAAGAGCGGAAGAAAAGGCAAGGGAACAACAAAGATTAGAAAATGAAAGATTGAAAGCCGAAGCAGAAAAAAGAGAAAAAGAAATTGAGGCAGAAAGAAAAGCCAATGAAAAAAAATTAGCAGAAGAGAGAGCGATAGCAAAAGCCGAAGCAGATAGAATTGAAGCTGAAAATAGAATTAAATTAAAAGCGGAACAAAACGCAAGAATAAAACTTGAGTCAGAGTTACAAGCTAAAAGAGATGCTGAAATTAAAGCTGAAAATGAACGCAAACAAGCAGAACTTAAAGCGAAAGCCGAAGCTGATAAAATTGCTAAAGCACCGATTAAAAAACAACTATCCATTTGGGTAGACAGTTTTTCTATAGCTGAAATTAATGTTGAAAGTGACAAGAAAACATTAATAAAAGAAAAATTTGAGGCTTTCAAAAAGTGGGCTAAAAATGAAATTGGAAATATTTAAAAATAACCTTTAAATTTATTATTATGATATTAAAAATCAAAGAAGTTGCGGTGTTAAACGCAGAGTTAGAATTATTGTTAACAGAACCTGAGGTATCATTTTCTACAAAGTATGATTTAGTTAAGTTACTAGAAAAGACAAGAAAGATTAATGAGGCTTACATGAGCACAAGAATAGCTATATTTAAAAAATATGGTAAAAAATTAGAAAATGAGGACGCCTATACTATAAATGGACAAGAGGAAAGTGTTATAGCCAAGGCTCAAGATGAATTATCTATTATAGCAGATAAAGAGGAAAATTTTACAGACTCTTTTAAAATTAATGAGTTTGCAGATATAAAAAGTAAAAACCCTTATTTTTATATATACAAATTTATTGAATAAGTTATAGCCATGGTAGTAGAATGTACAGATAAAACCATTTTTAAAACAACAAAATGGATAAATATAGATTTATTTAGCGGTAAAATAATATTAGGTAAAGAACAAGTCAATGTTGTATTTGAATATGAACAATGGAGTCAATTAGAAAAACAACTTGAATTATTATGCTCAAAGGAAAGTATTGAACAAATAAAAAAATATTTAAGCGATAATGTTCCCCAGTTGAAAGTAATAATGCGTAATAATAGTAACGATAAATCTACCCAATTAGAATTATTTTAAAAATGAGTATAGAACTAAGAGCATATCAAGACAAATTTTACACAGACATAGTAAAAAAATGCGCTAGTACTTCTAAAATAAAAATAGTGGGGGTCCTACCAACAGGAGGAGGCAAGTCTGTCATAATAGGCAAACTAGCGACTTCTCTTGGCGGTAGGACTCTTATACTAACACATAGAATAGAAATTTTGATGCAAAATTCAGAATGGCTTAATGGATGTGGATTATTATCGTCTTCAATAAATACATTAAGATATGATAGTAAAGTAGTAATAGCCATGGTACAAACATTACATTCTAGGTTAAATACTTATGGAATGAAATATGTAGGCGATTTTGACAATATTATACTGGATGAAATACATATATTAATATTTGAAAAAGTATTTAAAAAATATAATTATAAGCGACTAATAGGGTTCACTGGAACACCTGTATTAAACAAGAAAAAATATACCACTGTACACGGCGTAGAATACGTAGAACAATATACATTAAGTGAAATTTTTGATACTATGATACAAGGGCCAGATTCACAAGATTTAATAGATGCCGGCTATTTAGTACAAGACTTTAATGTTGTATTAAAATTGCCAGACTTTGATAAGTTAAAAGAATCAAATAGTAACCCGGATGGATATACTACAAAATCACTTAACGATGTATATATAAATACTGCGTCTTATAATATATTAAATGAAGCTTATGACAAATATTGTACAGGTAAAAAAACTTTAATATTCAACGCTTCAACAAAAATAAATGAGTTTGTATATAAAAATTTTAAGAGGCGAAAATTAAATGTTAAAATGTTCGATAGTGTGAATTCAGTAGAAATAAATCCAGACACTGGTAATAATTACACGCGTGGTGAAATAATAAAATGGTTCAAAGATGAAAAAGACGCGATACTAATTAATACTAATGTATTCACTACTGGATTTGATGTATCTGATGTTGAAGTGGTTGTTGTTAATAGAGCAACTAAATCATTAGCGCTATGGATACAGATGGTAGGTAGAGGTTCACGTAATACTACAAAGATATTTAAAGACAAGTTTACAGTTATAGACCTTGGACAAAATATATATGAGCATGGTACTTGGTCTAAAAGAAGAAACTGGAATGATTATTTTTATAGTAGAGGTAAAATACCTAAAAAGCGTATAGACATGCTATCAACTTGGACTTGCGCATATTGTGGAGCGCTAACTGTAGTAGGTGAACTAAAATGTTGTGTATGTGGAAAAGACAGAGTCAAAAAAGAGACCGACAACACAACTTCAAATAAAAAGTTAAAAGAAGGAGAATTAAGTGCGTTAGAGGCTATGCCATTGCCAAATGCTAAAAGTATATTAAAATACGTCAGAAGTATAAATGAAAACGGTAACTTTGCGTTTAGACTATTAGATGAAAAAATAATAGAGCTATTTTTACACTACAAAGTTACAAAAGATTATTATAACGTTCAAAAAGACAGATTTTATTTGCGGGTTAAACAAATATATACTCCAATATACTTTGCTTTAATTAAAAGTGGGCTGCCGTGCAAAAATAGACGGTTAGATACACAAATAAATAAATTGTTAACTAAAATAGAAAATATAATATGAAAACAAATTTAGCGGTAAACATACTTAGAAAATTTTTTCACACAAAAAGAATATACAGTGAAAATTGTGTGCCAGAAATAACAAGAGCACAAATTAATGATATAATTATTTTGATAAAAAATAATAAAGAAGATGGCGACCATATTATAAATGGACCGTTATTAGTACAAATGAAAAAAGGTATTGTAAAAATTAAAGCTGTTTCTTGTGGAGAGCCAAAAAGATAATCAGACTATAAACACTAGTATAATTAATCCGGTAGACTATTACAACATTTATCACGTTCAAAGCGCATTTGAAGAAATGCTAAAAACTAAGAATGTTAGAATGACCAGCATAGATTCTTTCGCTTATGTTAAAAATAAGGCAGATGAAGTATCACGCATGATAGTTATTGAGAATAATTATTTTGTAGCAAAGATGGACAATGGTTTAGATATGAATATTAATGAAAAGTATACTCCATTTATGATGTTACAAAAGTTTGTATTTAAGAATAATTTCTATATGGCTATGTACTACGTTATGCACAAGTATATGAAAATACAAAATAATTATATTAGAGTGGGCACTAAGTACTATAAAAATATACCAAAAACTGATAGGTATAATGTTGAGCGTACAGAACTAAAATTATGGGATAAATCTATAATAGTTGATGACCATGGTAAAAAGTATGTTGATGATATAGAAAAATATGATGATTTTACAATTGAACCAGATAATAGAAATTACCAAAGCGTTATAAGAAATAATTACAATGTGTATTCTCCATTTTCACACGTTCCGGTTGACAAAAATGATTATATGGGTCCAATAGGGTGGCACTGGACAGGATTATTATTGTCACATATATTTGGGGAACAATATGAACTTGGCTTAAAATATATGAAAGTTCTTTATGATTACCCAAAGCAAGTATTGCCCATATTAGTATTAGTTAGCAAAGAGAGACAAACAGGAAAAACTACATTTGTAGATTGGTTAAGTGTACTATTTGGAGCAAATATGGTAATTATAAATCCCCAAGATATAGCAAACTCTTTTAACGGAGCATACGCAGATAAAAATATAATGGCCGTTGAAGAGTCTAAGTTTAAAGATTTACAAGCGATAGAAAAATTAAAGAATTTATCTACACAAAAAAAGATACTTGTAAATAGTAAATTTATACAGCAATATTCTATACCGTTTTATGGCAAATTAATAATAAATTCAAATGATGAAGAAAAATTTAGTAAGGTAGATAATACTGAAATAAGATATTGGGTACGTAAAATACCATCATTAGTTAATAAAGCGAACCACCAAATATTGCAAGATTTGACAAGTGAAATACCGCAATTCTTATACTACTTAGATACGTTACCACCGATAGACTTCACAAAATCACGTATGATTTTTGAAGCCACAGAATTAGTAACAGATGCACTAAAAGTTGTTAAAAAATCATCTTTGCCTGCACTACATAAAGATTTAGAAATATTATTAGACGATTATGCCCTAATGAACACTAGTGTTGAGCGATTTAAATTCACAGCCATAACAATAAAACAAAAATGGTTTGCAAATAACGCAAGGATAGAATTGAACTATATTAATAAAATACTAAAAATTAGTATGGAATTAAAAAGAGGCAAAATGCAAAGATTTAAGCCGCTAGAAAGTGATTGTTATCTAGGACAGAGTATTAGCGGTAGACCATATATATATGAGAATAAATATTTTGAAGGTACTAAAACTGTAGAGTATGATTCCATTTAAAATAGATAAGCCAATAAACTATCCGTCTAAAGCCAATTTAAAACAACAAGTATGGTGTATAAAAAATGATATAATACCGTATTGTACACCAATATCAAATACCGAATGTTATATAAGTGTTAACTTTAAAGGTACTATAATAAAAGGTACGCAAGTTTTTAAAACATTTGGACTAAGACCAAAAGATATAAATTGGAGCGGTGTTGTATGGGCCTTATATGAAGGATATTATAAATACTATAATGATAAACTAAATTCAAATAAACTATGAAAATTAAAAAGGAAAAAAAGTACAAAAAATCTAGTCAAACAATACTAGATGATGCTAGCTCTATCATATTTGATAGAGAACAAAAAAAAGCTAAAGAATATGGTCCATTTAATGAATCTATGAGCAAAGCTGCAAAAATAGCAAGTTTACTCACTGGAAAAAATATTTCTACAGAAGATTTTTATAGATGTATGATAGCTCTGAAATTATCAAGATTGACTAACAATACAAAGTATGATACTATACTTGATGGAATAGCCTACTTAGCGGCATATAGTGAATTCTTAGAACTAAAAAAACAAAGTAATGAGCAGATTTGAACTCGATTATTCTAACCTACTAATAGACATTATGACTAAAGGTGTAGTTATGCCAAATAGAACAGGTGTAGACGCTTCAACATTATTCAACAGGAGCATAAACATAGATTTATGTAAAAATAAATTTCCTATATTAACAAGAAAAAAAATGTATTTTGATAAAGGTTTACATGAATTCAATTGGTTTATGTCAGGGTCGACTAATGTAAAATATCTTAATGATAATGGAATACATTGGTGGAATGAATTTGCAGATGAAAATGGGGAATTAGGGCTAACTTATGGATATCAGTTAAGACACTATAACGGGGTTGTTGACCAATTAGACTATGTACTTAACCAAATAAAATTGAGAAGTAGAAGAGCCCATATATCATTATGGAATCCCGGTGAATTAGAAAGCACTTCTCTGCCAGTGTGTTATACAGGCTTTGATTTTGTTGTTATCAAAAACAAATTGAATATGTCTATGGACTTTAGAAGTAGCGATGTTTTTTTAGGCCTGCCCTATGATATAATAGTTGGAGCTTTGATGTTATATAATATTGCAAAAAGCTCAAAATTAGAAGTTGGGGTTTTGGGCATAAACATAAAAAATGCGCATATATATGTTAATCACTTGAAACAATGCATTACATACTTAGAAAGGCCAATGTACAAACTGCCAAAATTAAATAGTTCTTTAGACGAACTAATAGGCTATGAGCATTCTGAATTTATTAAAGCAAAATTAAACAATTAATAATTATATAACTATGAACTATTTAGTATTTGACGTAGAAACAAATGGACTGCCATTGAACTCTCGAGGTTCAGCATTCGATGTGAATAATTGGCCTAGAATTACTCAACTAGCTTTTATACTGTGCGATGGAGCTAGTAGAGAGCTAACTACTTTTAGCGAGTTAATAAAACCTGATGGATGGGTAATACCAAAAGAGCAATTCTTTATTGATAACAATATGTCTACTGAAAGATGTGAATCTGACGGGGTTGAAATATTCTCTGCTTTAAGAGCTTTTCAAAATGCATTAAAGAAAACAGATTTAAAAATAGCGCATAACATACGCTTTGATAACAATGTTATTGAAGCTGAAATGATAAGATGCTCTATAACAACAGAATTATTTAAGTACAAGAAATCATATTGTACTATGCTAAAAACCACTTCATTATGCAAGTTACCAAATAAATATGGTAATGGATATAAATGGCCTAAGTTATCAGAATTACATAACTTTTTATTTAATGAAGATTTTGCCGATGCTCATGATGCTCTTGGTGATATTAGGGCAACAATTAAATGTTTCTTTGAACTTAAACGACTTAACAAATTAAATTATTAAATATGGAAAACAATATTGATGAAGCAAACATGTTACAAGACGAACCTTTGGGAACAAACCATTCAGGTACTAATCAATCATTAGTAACACCTTCTAAATTTAAGCCAAACTACAAAAGCGATAAAGCCTCGTGGGTTGTATTTAAGGATAGAACTAAAAAGAATGTTAAACTAAGAAAATACATTGCAAGCTTAGCTACAGTTATGGGTAAGTGTAGCAACTATTCTTATAATGAATGTAGAGATGCATTAATAAACGAATATAATATAGGAGGAGTCCGCAGGGTTAGTAGTGCTTATTATGAATTTATACTCACCCTCCACAAAGAATATTTAAAAGCCAAGGGAGAAATCCCGCAATCGCCTCTGGATGTTTCATAATCATCTTTTGAATTTGTTTTTGATAGGCCTCAGACATTTGGGGCCTATTTTTTTTATTCA
>Ga0210043_1000639_pt1 | contig 36385 bp, 48 predicted proteins | sample CryGeymet201501t_FD_183990 | JGI IMG/M metagenome (GOLD analysis project Ga0210043, IMG submission 183990) | Groundwater microbial communities from Crystal Geyser aquifers in Utah, USA - Crystal Geyser metaG 2015-01t (SPAdes) (version 2) | ecosystem: Environmental > Aquatic > Deep subsurface >... | reverse complement strand
CAGAAATTCAAATTCCGATTGTATCTGTTATTACTGTTTTACCTGGAGCTGGTCCAAGTGAAGTTGAGGAACTTGTCACAGTACCTTTGGAAAATAAACTGACCAATGCCAAAAACTTGTCTACTTTAACTTCAAATTCTTCTGATAATACTTCTGTGATTACTGCCGAGTTTAGTTCTACTGTCAGTGTTGAGGATGCCAGAGCAGAGATTCAAAAATTAGTTAGTGAAGTTAATGATTTACCATCGGATAGCTTAGATCCAATTATTCGTGAATTAGATTTTGAAGATGTGCCAGTATGGAACTTTGTTTTAACAACTGATGGTTCTAGAGCTACATTAGAACAAGCAGCTAAGACTCTCCAAGAAGAATTAGAATCTCAAAGCAAGATTGATCGGCTTGCTATCACCGGAATTGAAGAGAAAGAAATTCAAATTATCGTTGACCCACAAAAAGTGGCTGATTATTCTTTGAGCCCAATCCAATTATCAAGCATGATTAAAGCTGGAACAAAGAGCATTCCTGCTGGGAAAGTATCAACTATAACAAATGCGTACACCCTTTCTCTAGCAAATACGATTAGTTCTATTGAAGAGATTAGAGAATTAAGATTAAAGTCTGGTCAGACTGAGTTCCAGCTTGGTGATATTGCTGATGTGAGATATAAGAGTAAAAATGATCAATCACGTAGTTATGTTTCGATTGATGATAAGGTCAACCAGTCTGCAGTTACTTTGTCTGTTTATAAGACAAAAGCCGCTGATATCAGTGATGCTCAACAAGTCGCCCAAGGGGTTGTTGATCAAGTTGTTGAACAATTTGATGGTAAAGTCCAAGTTTATGAATTAGAGAATGTTGCTGATGACATTAATGATCAGTTCTCTGAGCTCTATTCTAATTTTGCTTCAACTATCTTTTTAGTTTTTGTAACTTTATTTATCTTTGTCGGTTTTAAACAAGCATTAATTGCTTCTTCATCTATTCCTTTAACTTTCTTGATTGCCTTTATTATTATGAATGTGACCGGTCAAAGCTTGAACTTTTTGACCCTCTTTTCATTATTATTAGGCTTAGGGTTATTAGTTGATGATGCGATTGTGATTATCTCTGCTGCAACCACATATTATAAAACTAAGAAGTTCTCTCCACAGGAAACCGGTTTATTAGTCTGGCGAGATTACCTAGTACCAATTTGGACTACTACTATTACGACTGTTTGGGCATTTGTTCCATTATTACTTGCTAGTGGTCTAATCGGCGAGTTTATTAAGCCTATTCCAATTGTTGTTTCTGCGACTTTAATGGCTTCTACTACAGTAGCTGTTTTAATTACTCTGCCTTTAATGATGGTTTTATTAAAATTAGAAATTCCACCTAGAGTAACTAAGTTTATGAAATTCTTGTTAGGTCTTGTTGGTTTTATTGTTTTAGCAAATATTAGCGTCAATCAACCACTAGGAATATTTATCTTTATTTTAGTAGTAGTCCTATTTGCATTATTACTTAGACTGAAAAAAAGTTTTTCCAAACAAGTTACTAAAAAAGTTAAACAGAGTGGTGTAGAAAAGTTGAGCTTGGGTGGTTTAATCAGCATGGATAAAATTAGTGATCAATATAGAAAGCTAATCTCACAAATTTTACATTCAAAAGATCTTAAAAAGAAATTTGTTGCTGGTGTAATAATAGTTTCTCTTTTCTCATACTCACTAGTTGCTTTTGGTTTTGTGGTTAATGAATTTTTCCCAAAGACAGATAGTGATCTAGTTTTTGTAACTTTAGAGATGCCTTCTGGGACAAGGTTAAATCAAACAGAAAGTCTTTCACTCAAGGTAGCAGAAGAGTTAAGTAATATTGATGAGGTGGAAATGACTAATCTTGAAGTTGGTAAGGCTAATCGCTCATCATCAAATAATAGTTCTAGTGGTGATAACTTAGCCGCAATTAGTCTAAGACTAAAGCAAGCAGTTGATAGAAAACAATCTTCCGAAGATATTTCAAATAAGGCAAAAGAAGTTATTTCAAAATTTGATGTTGAATCTATAGTTTACACCGAGAGTGGTGGACCTCCAGCCGGTAGTGATGTCACTATTAAAGTAATAGGTAAAGAACTCTCTCAATTACAACTGATCGCTGATCAAATTGTTGAAAAAGTTTCTCAAACTGAGGGTACAAGAAATGTTGACCGTTCTATTAAGCAGGGAAATAGTAAGCTTTCATTTGTCCCTGATAGACAAAAAATGGCTGACTATGGTTTAACTAATCAAGACATTTCTCTATGGTTAAGAACTGCTGTCAGTGGTTTTGAGTTAACTGAAGTTGATTTTAATTTGTCAGCTGATGACACTAAAGTAGTTTTTTACATGGCTGAAGATCTACTTTCTCCAAACGACGTTTCCCAAATCACAATTATTTCTCAACAAGGAAACATACCTCTTGAGCAACTTGGACAATTAATTTTAGAGCCAACTCCGTCTGTAATTACAAGAGAAGATGGTAGAAGAACACTCACTATAACAGCTGACGTAGCATCAGGATTTAATGCAGGAGAGATTAATAAAGAAATTCTTGATTATACTAGTAGCCTAGATTTACCAAGAGGTTATGAGTTTGCCAGTGGTGGTGCTAATGAGGAAAATCAAAAATCCGTTCAATCTATTCTACAGGCAATGATCCTATCTCTGATATTAATTATTGCTACAATGGTTATTCAGCTTGGCTCATTCAGACAATCTTTAATTGTTATCCTAGTTATCCCATTAGCTATTTCAGGTGTCTTTATTATGTTTGCTTTAACTGGCACTCCATTATCATTCCCAGCTTTAATCGGTGTTTTAGCTCTCTTCGGAATTGTGGTTAATAATTCAATTATGGTAGTAGATAAAATTAACCAGAATATGAAAATCGGTATGGAACAAATTGATGCAGTCATTGATGCTTCAGCAAGTCGTTTAGAACCAATCTTTTTCTCATCTCTAACTACAATTATTGGTCTAATTCCTATTACACTTTCTGATCCTCTCTGGAGAGGTTTAGGAGGTGCAATTATTTCTGGATTATTATTCTCTGGAACAGTGATGTTGATTATTATTCCGGTAGCTTATACTTACTTCTTTCCAGAAGACTAGGTAAATATAGTAATTTGGGTAATTGGTTTACCAACTGCCGCCACCACCTCCACCGCCTCCACCACCGGATGAACCTCCGCTAAAACCAGATCCACCGCTACTTGATGAAGAACTAGGGTTGTAACTAAGATTATTTGTTACCTCAGTATTAAAGTTATTGATAAAGTGAGCCGTACTAAAAGCAGCAAGATTATTTGTCTCTATATATTCTGGAGGTTTTATATTTAGTTTCTCCATTTCTTTGGCGAGCTGATTTACTACTCCCAGTGAAACAGCAAATGGTAACACTTCTTCGATAAAGAGATTTTTCTCTTTGATTTTTTCTCTCCATTTGCCATATTTTATTGATTGTTTTAAACCTTTAGTTTGTAGGTACAGATTAGTCCCGACAGCACTTTTTTGAGGCATATTTAAAGCAAAGATAAATCCAATTGGGAACTGGAGAATCAATGGTGCTATAGGCCAAATAATTCCCCAGGGGAAAAGAAGCATAATGAAGAGAAAGAGAAGAGCAACCGTGCTAATAACTAAAGTGGCAATCCCTAGCCCTAATGCTTGGTTAGGATCCTTGGTATAAATCTTCTTCTCCACTAAGCTTTTAGTAATCATTTGTTTAGCTTGGTTCATCACTAGATAAAAAGTACCTTTGAGTTCTGAAACTTTTACAGACTTTTTATTTTTAAAGATTTTCTCTAGCAAGAATGATTGTGCTTTTGTTAATGGCTTGGTGCCATTATTTATTTTAATAAATTGATAGTCGGTTTTAGTGTTAAATAACTTTTTGGTTTGAATACTTTCAATTTTAAGATATTTCTTTCTGGCTAGCTCCAATATTTCAGCAATAACATCTTGGTTATCAACTCGACCATCAATTAAGGCTCCTGCTTCTCCAGCACTGAGTTGCTCGATCGGCTGATAGACAAAAGGAGTTCTAGTAAAAAAATTAATAGGTCTATGTCTGGCCGGTTTATTTGGGTCTAAGTTATAAACATTAGCTGATAAAAATTCTATATTACGACCTTTTTTATACCACAATAGAAAGAGAATTAGTGTTGGGAGAGGAATTAAAATAATTGGCCAATTTAGCTTTATCCAGCTGAGATATTGATCATTTTGAGTAGGGAAAGCAAGTTGATTATTCTGATCAAGACTAAGCGCAATAGTTAAGTTATCCCCATAAGAAATAGCTTGATCATATCCAAATACTGCATTGCCATCTTCAATGCTAGATTGACAGAGATGGTCATTTCCACCTACGTTACCACTTAAACAAGTTACTTTTTTAATAGTGGCAAATGGTGAACTGATAGTCGTACTGGTGGATGCAATATCTACTTGCCATCCTTCTCCGGTAATATCCCAGTACAATTCATCATGATCATCAAATTTGCGCAGTGCATTTTGTACTCGGTAGCTGATGATATATGTCTGCTCACCAAGAAAAGTTATTTCCTCATCACCAATTTTTAGAGTAATGTTTTTATTGTCTGTAGTTTGAGAGTAAGGGATTTTATTACCACTCTCATCAGTTACTTTGATGTTAGAGATAGGTAGCTTAACTTTTGTACCATCTTGATTGTAACTGACTGGAATATAACGATAGATACCGTGTTTTGAGACATCTGTTGTGTAATCAATCTCTTCTAAAATGCTCAAAGAGGTATCTTGGTTAATTATAATTTGTGAATCAAAATGATTAATGATCTCTTTGGCTAAAGCAGAAGGTGTAACAAAAAAGAAAATAAATAGGCTTAAATAAATTATACTAAATATCTTCTTCATATCATTCATTATCATTCATAAATACAATTTTGTAAAAAGTTAGAGATTATTTAAGACTCTCCAAATCTCTACCATTGCCCAAGTATCTAACTTACAGTATTCTAGCAAGTCATTTATGACTTTATTTTTCTCATTCCCAGTATATTTATGAACCAAGTTATCCCATTCAAGCATCGCCACATCACCCTTGCCGATATTGAGATCTTTGTAACTGAGTGTTGGGACCAGGACTGGTAAGACATTTTTTATAGAACTACTACCTCTGAATCTATAATCTACATAATCTTGTTTTTTAAAGATCTCTATTAAATCAAAAGTTCTCTCATTCAAGTTGAGCAAACTATCCCTATATTCTGGTTGGAGCTTTGCTAATTCTTTGTTTCTACTATTCTCAAAAGGTTTATACCAAGAAATAATTGAGCCAGTTTTTCCGATATTACCAAGCATATGTTCAATAAATTGTCTCGATGGTTCAGATTGATCAGTGTGGAGGTACTCAAAATGTTCAATCTCTTTTCCTCTTTTATCTTTTACTACGTGCAGTGAATATTGAAAAACAATATTTTGGTGGGGTGAGTAGTTATCAAAATAGGGAATAGCTGGCCCAAAAGTCTCATAGTCAATAAAGTAGAGAGGGAATTCTAAATTATCTAATTTTTGTCTAATTTTGCTTTTATCTATGACCGGTTTTTTTGTTTTGAGAGACTGAAGATACTTTTCTTGATGAGTAGTGAGGAGAAAATCAGATGGTAAATAGATGGGATCTTGGATACCCATTGTCATTAACTCCATAAACTGACTACTATTTTTTCTCATATCAGGGATATCATAAATAGAGTAGTTTGGTAGGTTGTAATGACATAGATTGGGACATGGACAGGTTTGAGGTTTGCTACAAGTTTCATTGAGGGGAGGATGAGAATCAGCTAGCATATCTTTAGCTTGTGCTCTTTTGAGTTCTACCTCATCTTTATGTTTAAAAATAATATCAGTCATATCCTCAATGACAAACAGTTGTTCTAAATCAATCTCACCCTGTTTAACATAATCAGAATTAATATGGATTAAGTATGTTTTTTTGACTGGTAATAGCTTTTGAGCAAGAAGATCCTGAAAAGATACTCCATACTCATGTGATTTTTTAATATGAGAGGAGCTTTTTACTTCATAAATATCAACAGTATTATTTTGTCTATCTTTGACTAAGATATCTATTTGAGATAAATAGTTTCCATCATTAAGCTCATATTGAAACTCAACGGTACTTCCAAGAGGATATTCTTTTTTAACTTTTTCCTTAATAAACTTTTCTGCCAGATCTTCAACCTTGTATCCTTGTCTAGATAAGTGTTCTAGGAAGATATTGCGTTGTTTGTGTTCTTCTAAGTTATTACTCTCTGCCCAGAGATGCATCGGACAGTCTAGATAGGTGATAAATTGTGATTTTGTCAGTGCCATATCTTAAGTATATATGTAAACAGAAAATAAGTTAAAAACAAATATCATATTGATTGATAATCAAAAATAAAGATACAATAAGCTATATGTTTAGTTACTTAAATGATAATAAGAAATCTAAAGTTGGGTTTACTTTGATTGAGCTATTAATTGTCGTTGCTATCCTGGCCTTACTATTAATTGTTGTTCTAGTTGCACTAAAGCCTGCCGAGAGACTAGCTGACTCTCGTGATGCTAGAAGAGCTATTGATATCAATCAGATTCTAACAGGTGTCAATGAATGCATTATAGACGGAGATGCTCCTCTTTCGACTTGTATTGGTGCTCACACTGTAGGAGATACTTATGAAATTGTCAGTGGAGCAGTAACTAGTGGATGTGATGATATCTGTACTGGTGTTACATCAGATAATCATTGTTTAAGATTAGATACAACTCTCACAAACTACTTTACGGAAATCCCTACTGATCCAGGTGGAGTTTCTTCTGGCCATACAGAATATTCAATAACAGCCTATTCAAATGGAATGACTGTCATTGAATCTTGCAGTGCTGAAAATTCTACAATTAAAGTTTCTCGATAGTTCTTCTTAAATATGGATTAGCTGATATAATCCTCTCAATCATGACTGAGAAATATTCTAAAAGATTAATTGATGATAGAATTATTAATATTACAGAGGGATATCCTGTTGATAGTGGAGACGATTATATAAAACTATCATTGGACCTATTTCGTGCTGGAGTATATCGAATTCCTATCATCGGTACTAAAGTAGGTTCAAATATTATAACTTTGATGTTAATTTCAACTGATATTCAAGAACATGCTCAATTAGGAAAAGAAATTGAACTTAATCCCTCTGATATTGTCTACACGTCCTCAATTGAGGGTCTGCCATCTAATGACATAGATCCTTTCGCATTCTATTTACATATCCTTGCTTCCAATGAAGATATACATCAAAGATTTGGCCGAGGATCAGATTATTATTCACCATCTTTGAATAATGAGGGCTTGAAAGAGCTAACAAGAATATTCGCTCATATTGGTTCCTTTGCTAGAGTTTAAAAATTTATTAATAAATAAATTAAAATATACTATTAAGTTATTACAATACTATAGATAAATAATTTTTCTTTATTTGGACTTAGCAATGGGGCTGAGCTCATAAAATTTTCAGGCCTAGGTGGCATAATTTCAATTGGTTCTATACAAGCAAATGGAGCTTCTGGTTGAGACCATTGAGCAAAGGCATTATATCCAGTTGTATTAAATTTAATTTCTCCAAGAAAAGGAATTTCTAAAATATTCTTATTCTGCCAAGGATTAAATTGTGCATTAGCTTGCAAAGCCTCTTTATGAAAAGGTTTTCCATTTATTTTGATATTTTTCACTTGATCTTTTGGGCAAGCAAAATAGCTATGTTCGGCAATATTAGTTGGAAGACTAGTCTTACTGATATTTTTAATAGTTGTGGAAACAGTAAAACTTTTCTTGCTAATTTCGAACTGTCTCGTTGCTTTTATTCCACTTGGATAGATATCATCTATCTCACTCATTTCCCAGGTAATAGTATTGTCATTAACCAGGGTCCATAATTCTTTTCTGGCCGGACCATGATTAGGTAGGTCATCAGCAATATTAAAGTTGGGGATACACGGATGGGTAAATGCTTGACCGCCATCAGGTCTAGTCCCAGCATAGAGGATATGTTTTCCATTTAAGTATAAATTCATTATTCCCCCACCTAGCATGTTTATCTCACAGTATGAATTTTCTTGTTGAGGATCTCTTACTACAAAAATATTGTTATTTTTCATAAAAAAATACTATCACAAAAAAAGTATGATAATTTTATGTAGATGAAATAATGAGAAATTATAAGGCTATATTTATCTCCAATTTTGGGGAAATTGGTAATTCTTTGATCTATATTCTGACAGTCTATGTATAGCAAGTATAAAAGCCATAGCAATTATAAATAAAGTTAAATTCCAGTTAGGAGGAATGATTCCTAGGTAACTTACAACTATACTAAAGATAATTATTAGTGAGAAAAGTAAAGTTATAATTCCTATTCCGCTGGTACTAATTTGATCAGGAGCATCACCTTTTTCCCATTCTGTAACCATTAGACCCATCCCTAAATTTAACCAACCTAATAAGATCACTCCAATAGTTGAGTAAATAATTAGAGATTGTTTTATCTCTAAGGGCAGAGGCATTAATAGCCAGCTAATGTTTACCAATACGAATAATAAAGAGATTAATATTTTGGCAAAGTTAGCTTTTATTTTATAAACATCTAGATTTGTCTTACTTTCTCTTAACAGATACCAAGCTGATTTCCCTTCTCTTGATAGCAGAGGGAATACTATCCTCAGTAAGAATGCAGTTGAAATAAATAATATTGCTCCAAGAGAAAAGGCAGTCAGAGATTCAATATTGTTATTCAACTCTAAATTAATTTTGACAGATCTTTGAAGGAAGAAGAAAAAGAAGGCTAATAATCCGGTAAAGAAAAATAAGGCATTTTTTTCAGAATTATCTCTGATTAGAATCAGTATTTCTTTTAACTGATGAGGGTATCTATACCACCAGCTAGCTGGGATAGTATGAGGGTTCTTACTATGGTCTTTTGCTAAGACTCTTTGCCATGACTTTGTTATAAGCAGGGAATTAATAATTGCCCCTATAAAAATAATAAGGAGTGAGATAGATAATGGTAAAAATAATTGATTTAGATTCCCTGTTTCAAAATACTTAATAATTCTTCCACTAATAACCCAGCCTCTATTCAATGGTAGATTAAAAAATATTTCATTAAATCTATCAATCTCAATTCTTAACAACTCTCTCATCGAGCTAGGGTAGACTAAGGAAATTATTCCCCAAGTAGTTAATATGAAACCAACAATTCCTCCATTAGCCAGTAAGTTCCCATGACTTTTCACCAGAGGAGTGATCATTAGCGTGATTAATGTAGAGATAACCTGAATAACTGCAGTGATCAGCAGTGTTATTAAAATAGTAGTGAAAACTAATCCTAAATTGGAAAATGATCTAAAGACATAGTTATATGCAAAACTAACTGGTAACCAAAAAATTAACATTAAAATAGAATTAATGAACCAATTACGGAAAGTTACCCAAATACTTAAAATATAGGGCTCAATAGGTTGCTTTAATAGATATAGAATTTCCTGGCTTGGTTTGATAATTGATTGGAAAATGTGAATAAAACTACTTATAAATACAAACCAAGTAGTAATGATCAGGCCACTATGGAGGACATAGCCAGCAGTTAGTTTTCCATAAGGTTCAAAAAACTTTATTGACCAAAAATAGGAGTAGCTTCCCCAGAATAGAATGTTGATCAAACCCACTAATATTAGTAGTGAAGTTAAAAAGACTGTCAGTTTGGCAAACTTATGTTTTTTGAACCAAAGATTAGTTTGTTTAAAATCAGCTAGTAGAAGTGTAAAAAGTTTGATCATTGAATTGTATATTTTTGGTAAAGTTTATACAAATCAGTCTTTGAATTATCTGAAATGATTGTGAGTTTTCCTTTATTTAATACCCCAACTCTGTCAGCATATTTTTGCGCAAATTCTAGAGTATGGAGTGCCAGGAGTACACTACGTTTCTCATTTTTGAATTCTTTAATAATTTCTCCAAAGCTAATGATACTGCTAGGATCTAGGCCAACAATTGGCTCATCACTTAACAAAATATTTGGTTTTGTTAGGAGAGCAGTAATTATTTGAATCTTTTGTTTATTCCCTCTGGATTGCTCACCAATCAGTTCATTTAAATTATTTAGTCCTGGAAAACTTTTTTTTATTTTTGGCAAATCTTTTTTAACTGTACTTTGGCTAATTCCTCTAAGGGAAGCATGCATATTAATAAACTCTGATCCAGTTAGGAAAGGATAGACATCAGGATTATCAGTCAGAAGCATCTGTTCTCTTTTTGCTTGATTGAGTTGATCTTTAATAGAATATCCACCTACTTCAATAGAACCAGACTGAAGCGGGAGTAAACCTGATATTAATCTAAACAAAGTAGATTTACCTGCTCCATTTGGACCAATTAACGCAAAAATTTCACCAGGCTTTATTTCGAGGTTTATATTTTTTAAAACTGTATTCTTACCAAATGAGAAGGAGAGATCTTTAATAATTAATGAATTATTGAGCATACTATCAGTTTAGTGGAAATAATCCTAATCATCAATATCAAGCTGATAGATGACTAAATAGTCTTAGATAAAAAAATCAATCTAAACAAAATTAATCTCTATAGCCAATATTAGAGCAAAATCAAACTATTGTTCAAAGGACATCTAATTCATCTCTGATTAGTCTTGATCCCAGTTTAAGAAAAGACTAATCTGACAATGCTATTAACAACACTTCGATCAAGTTTCTTATTTAATAAAATGCTTCTAACATCCTCTTTAGTTAATAATTCAAGCATGACTGCTCTATATAAATCTTTATGGCAGTTAAGCCAATCTTCTATTAATTTGTCAACATCAGCATTAGGACCTTGGAGGTAGATCATATCGGAAAGATGAGCAGCAAGTTGCTCAACTAATTTGTCATACCAAGACTGAGTTACCTCTTCATGTCTATCTTTTGAATTTTGGAGGTACCATGGTTTATCATCTGTTGAAAGCTCTGCGTGGTGGTATGCTACTTTTTTTGCTTCTTGTCTTCTGACTGGTACAGGAACTAGCACTCTTTCTTCCTCTTTAGCTTCCTGTGTAACCCAATCTGGCATTATTACTTCTTTTTTTTGTCTTCTTCTGGACATATCTTCTTCTTTCTAGGAGGTTTTTTTCCTCTATATATTAAAAAAACCTCGCTTTTTTTGAGCGAGGTGTTATTTCTTTTTTATAATTCTTTATGAAATTTCACCTCGGCAAATGATTCTTAATAATTTGGAGGGTAAACAGAGAAACACTACAACAAGAGCGATCGTAACTTTGGAAAGCTTGTTTTTTAGATGTTATCTCTTTCATAATTTTTATTTTTTCTTACTTCTCTTTGTCTTCTTCTTTGGTACTGCTGTATTTTTATTTCTAATAAGGAGTATAGACCAAGAAAACGCTTCTGCTACTAGGAAAAATAGTAGTATCATCCAAAGCTTACTACCGGCTGCAAATATATGAAGGATTAAAGCTATAACCGCAAAATAAGAAGTTCTTTGTAAGTACTTCCACCATTTTCCTAAGACATCCATTGAGAAATCATTTGATGTGATCCATAGTACAAAGAAAATTGCCATTGCAACAAAGCCGGCTTCTTGATATTTAAAAATTGAGTCGATTGGATTTTCACCTGATGCAACTTTCCTGATCCATGACATATATCCAAGATGGGTTGTTGCCATGAAGAAAGATAGCACTCCAAACTGCCTTCTAAAAAGCATTAAAATTGATTCTATTTTTCCCAGTATATTGATCCTTTTTAGCATACCAGGGAGGAGCGTTATAAGGAGTAGGACAGTGGAAATTTGTCCTGACTTTCTACCAATGTTGTTATAAAGACCTCTGATTGGATTTAGATTATCGTATTGCCAGATCCCTACAAAATAAATAGCTATTAGGATGAGATAGGTTAGAACAAAAAGTTTTTTAATTATTTTTTGATTTCTAGCTAACAGAAGATAAAGTTGTTTCATATATCCATTATTTATTATTTTTTATTCTTAGTCATCTCTGAATTTTATAGTGAGTATTTGTATTAATCTCCGGATTCTTCTCTATCTCTTTTCTCTTCACCCTCGGATTGTTTCTTGTCTCGTTCTTTACGTTCTTGGTTTTGTTTCTCTTCTCTCTGTTTTTGTTCTTCTCTTTGTTGTTCTTGTTGTTTATTTTCATCTTTTTCAATCTGTGGTGCGCGTCCATTTCTCAGATCAACAGCCTCACGTTCTGCTTCATTAACAATATTTTCTAATTCTTCAATAATATTATTAATTTCTTCCTGTGTTTCATCAATGCCTACAGAGACATCGTTATTAATTAAATTTTCTTCCTTTGTTTCTTTTTCTATTAAAGGCTGGGCAGTTTTAGATTTTTCTACCTGAGCAATGGTATTTTGAGTAGGTTGTAATGGTTGATTTATTGTTGGCTGACCTATTTTTGCAACAGGTTGTTGTGCTGGTTGAGTAGTGGCTATTGGGTTTGTCTTAGTTGGTGCTTGATAATTTACAACTTGGCTTGTGGTTGTGTCTGGGTTGCTAGTAGTATTGTCAATATTATTGTTTTTCAAATCAGAGTTTCCACTTGTTTTGACTGGAGTACTTCTCCTCAAATTTTTTATACTAAACTGCTCTGTATCTGCCTGCTGTGGAGCTAAATATCCTACTGATCTAGATTGTTGTTCAGTCTCGAGCTGGTTATTAACTTCATTTAAGGTCTCAATATATAGCGCAACTGCAATCGCACGATCTTCAGCATTGTCAATCTTATTTAAAGATTCTTTAGTACTTAAGATTTGGGCACTTAGATTATTTAAGCCTTCTCTGGCATGAGTCCCAGAGAGAACTTTAGAAACTTCACCCATTCTCCTCTCTGTTAATTTTGAGTTTGTGGCACTTTTTAGCTTATCCGAAGGTAGGACTGCGAGGAGGACCGTTTCCAAACTAGTTTTCCAAGAGTAGGTGGCATCTCCTGGTACTGCATTCCATGAGGCTAGGGCTATACCACTTGGAGCCATTAATGTAAAAAATAATACCCATAGGAAAATATTTAAAGATTTGTTCATCTCTTCCAGATTATCAAAAAATTTACCTAGATGTCAATTAAAAAATAATGTCAGTTAACATCAGAAAGAGTCCTCCTCTTGATATATAAAAATTTTAGACTTTAATTACAATCATGAATAAACCAAGTAAGAAAGAAGAATTGTCACAAGCTTATCTTGAGGTTTGCACTATATGTGGGGAGAATCATCATACTAATTGCCATAAAAGTTCTAATGGTTATAAATTCCCTGGAGAAATTCGCCAGCTTGCAAGAGAATTAGCTGAGAATACCTGTTCTCTCTGTGGGAAAGAGCATAGTTTTAGTGTGCATCATTTTTTAGCAATCTGGGCTTATAAGGTTATTTCAACAGAATCAGGCTATGAGGATCTTAACAATCATGTATTGACCTCAATTCATAATGCCTTAGTTGTTTGTGAAGAATGCCATAGGGATTTACACCACTTAGATGGCTTAGCTATCGGGGATGAAGTAAGTGAAGCTCATCGGCTTAACTTTTATCATTGGGCAGCAAATGTTTTATTAAAGTTTTATTATGGACCGGGATATAGAAGAGATTAGTTGACATAGTATTATCTTTTTTGTTATTAATTGTAGGTAGTTAATGGCAAAAAATCACAAAAAAGAATATTCAATAGAGGATTATGGAATTCTTTTTCTATCTCCAATCCTCTCTTTAGTTTCTGGTTATATGTATCTTGTAACTAGAACTGATCGTTACGCTTTTGGTTCTTTAATTGGAGAGCATGTTAGTAACTTTTTTGGAACTGCACTAGCAATGTATCTGGTTACAGCTATCACGACTGCGATTGAAAAAAACTCCCAATCAGAAACACTTAAAAAAATGTCCGTTTATATGCAGATAATTTGTGCTATTTCTTTAATAGGGCTAAATATCAATTTTGAAGTTTGGAAAGGAAATAATCAGATGGTCGGAGATATGACCTCTGCATTGATTGCTTTATCTGTTATATGGATTAATACCCGCTATGCTTTAGATGAATTATCTAATTGATATTTTTCATGATAGGATATCCGCATGTTTTCTGATCAAGTGATTATCTCATTTAACTCAATCTTAGCTTTTATTTTTGGCTCTAGTGTTGGATATACTAGAATAAGGAGTAACCGTCCGGCTGGGATAAGAACTCAGGCTTTAATCTGTTCTGGGGCATCACTGATGACTGGTTTATCACTAACTTTGGGTTCTAACTATGGAGCAACTAACGCTGACCCAACGCGTTTGATGGCACAGATTGTAACTGGGATTGGCTTCCTCGGTGGAGGAGTGATTATCAAAAATCACGACCGTTTGAAAGGTATTACTACCGCTTCGATGATTTGGTTTACTGCTGGGATAGGTATGTTAATTGGTTCTGGATATTACTTACCGGCTTTTGTTGCTCTACTTTTAATTTTTATTGTTGAGATAATTGCGAAGTTTGAGTTTAGTCTAGGTCTGAAAACAAAACCATATTTATTGATTTTAAATAGAGATCAATTGAAGTTAGTAGCTAGTATAAAAAAGTTTCTACCAAAGGAATATAAACTTAAACTTATCAATGGACATAAGATTTCTTTTTATTTCTCTTCATCTAAAGAAAGGAATATCAAGTTAATTTATTATTTAAATAATCAGAAAGTTACTTATAATTTGACTCAACAGAGTAGTCTGAAAGAAGCTAGCTCTGTTTTTAGTGAGTATGTCTAAGAGCTATCTCTCCGTCTCCAGATAACCTTAATGATTCTGCTCCAACCTTCTGGAGTTCTTCTATACTATCAACATTCTGGAAAACATGACCCATGATGGCATCTCCTAATAGTAGATTGAGCTTTTGTAATATAGTCGGAACATTGCCTCGACCATATTCTAAATATGCTCTAGTTCCTTCGCCTTCTACATATGGGATAAAGCCAAATGGCCCAATCCTACCTCCCATTGCTTTCATGCCAGCAGATGCTTCTCCGCGATATGGTTTCCATAAACCTGTATCATCATCAAAATAGAGATATCCCCCTGGGGACTCTATTGTACCTCCTCCCACTGCTCGTGTAACTCCAATGCCTGTTGTGCCTAAGGCAAGAGATTGAGCTACATAATCACTCCCCCCACCTTCTACAATAATAGGTATATTGAGCTTGCCTCTCATCTCCCAGACTAGCTGTGGCCAATTTATACCAACCCCACTTCTAACTCCAGTAGTGCAACGACCCCCTCCGCCAATGCCAAGGTAAATACCATCTGCCCCTGCATCTTCAAGAGCTAATGCTTGATCTAGGTCTACGACTTGTCCGACAAAAATTTCAATTGGGTCGAGATTTTCTTCTCTTTCTTTTTTCCTGAGTGCTTTTAAAGTTTCTAAAGGACCTGAGCCAGGCTCTGGTGAATAAATTCTAAAAGTTCTCACACCTGCCTTATATAGATGATCAAACCGATCCTGTGCTTTTTGAGGATTAGCTTCTAGTACACCCATGACATTGTTTTTCCACATTTGTAGTATTTTTTCTTGATCAGCTGGTTCTTTTCCAATTAGAGCAGGACTTTTATCTAGCATTTCAAAAACACTCTTAGCGAGGTCTGCCTGCCTAACTGGATCAGAATAAAATCCATCCCTAGGGACTCCACAAAGGGCATGAGACATGGCCATACTAGCTATTGCAGGGGTACTTCCCCAGATATCAGGGTTAGCTGAGCCAACAAATGGGATTCTTGCTTGTCGTCCCAACTTAACAAAGGGTCCATTTTTAAATCTTTCTGTTCGTTTAGTCCTATCTTTATCAGAGCCTGTCGGAGTTAGAGAAAATTCACTGATACCAATAATTTCACTAGTATGAGAGTCTAAAATTGGATTGTTGGTAGCTTGGGGAGGGGAGAATTCTTTGTCATCTACTGCAAAAAGAGCTTTAAGTCGTTCGGGATGATTAAATACTTCTAGGTAATATAGCCAGGCATGGATAGACTTTTCGATTATTTCTTGATCAAGCATTCTGGTTTCCAGGTTCTTTGGCTGCTCATCATAGTCCGTAATGATAAGGCCTTGGTCTGGATATGCTCTAGTTTCATTAGTTGAACTGATCTGGTCATACTTATCAATGATCAATTGCCAAAGATTGTTGTGTTTGAGGAAGTTAACTAACTCTTTAATATAGTTCTCTGAAATTTTACGTTCTTTTAATAGGTCAGAAAAAGAAGGAATATCTGGTTTTTGCATGATAAATCTATTCTTGCAAATATAAACTTATATTGCCACCGCTAGATCTACTATATGTTTTTCCCTTATTTATCACTACTTTTTTAACACATTCTGTTACAATAAATTCCACCTTTGCAACATGGGGAAATTACTGATATAATCTCCTCCTGTCCTTAAGAAACAAGGACAAAAGAAAAAATTTAAATATTAATTATATATGGCGAAAACAGACAATAACTCAGCTTACAACATCAGAGTCAGACTTAAGGCCTATGACCACAGAGTAATTGACGAAGCATCACGTAAGATCTTAGAGACAGTAGTCGCAACCGGCGCTAATGTTGTTGGTCCTGTTCCTCTACCTACTCATAGAAAAGAGTTCACTGTTCTGACTTCACCACATACTGATAAGAATGCTCAAGAGCACTATCAGATAAAAACACACAAGAGATTAATAGATATTATTAATCCAACAAGTAAGACAATTGATTCATTGATGCACTTAGATCTGCCTGCAGGTGTTGATATTCAAATCAAAATGTAATTAATAGGTAAAAAACCTATTAAGAAAAACAATAAGTCTGAAAAAAATAGATATTAAAGAAACACTAAGAATCAAGTTTATAAAACTAGGATTCTCAACAAACGAGAATAATAAATTATATGTTAAATCAAGTATTTGCTACCAAACTCAAAATGAGCCAAGGTTGGACAACCACAGGCAAGCGTGTGGCAATTACTCGTTGTATTGTTAACGATAACTTAGTTGTAGCACAACACAACCTCCCAAAAGCTGAAACAAAGATTTTTGAAATTGGCTACGGTAGCAAAAAATTAAAGAATGTAACTAAACCGCTTAGAACCAAATTGGAAAAGAGCGGTTTTTCTAACGGAATTTTAGGATTAAAAGGTGTTCACAATAGTGGCGACGATGTTAAAGTAGGAGACAAAATCTCTTTAGCTCAAGTTCTTGAGCTAGGAGATATCGTCAAAGTTCAAGGTACATCTAAAGGCCGCGGTTTTGCTGGTGGTATGAAGAGACATGGTTTCCACGGTGGTCCTAGAACTCATGGACAATCAGACAGAGAAAGAGCTGTTGGTTCTATTGGGGCTGGTACTACACCAGGTCGTGTTCTAAAAGGTAAAAAGATGCCTGGACACTATGGAAATGCTACTATAACTGTTTTAAATTTAGTTGTCCTTCACATTGATGAAGCTAATAATGAAGTTTGGTTATCTGGCCCAGTTCCGGGAGCTATTAACTCAGCTATCAGAATTGAAAAAACTGATAAAAAGAAAAATATTACTCTAGACAAAAAAGCTTCAGGTATTAAGGAAGTTGCACCCTCTGGGGCACAAGAAGTTAAAGAAGAAGTCAAAGCAGAAGAATCTGCAACTGAAGAGAAATAAAAATGAAATTAACAAAGATTACCGCTACTAGCAAAAGTTCTTTAACCGCAAGCGACAACGTGTTTGGTGCAGAGGTTAATAAAGTTCTTTTATCTCAAGCTATTAGAATATATCTCTCAAACAAGAGACAAGGTACTAGTAAAGTTAAGACTAGAGCTGAAGTTTCTAGAACTAAGAAAAAATGGTTTAAGCAAAAAGGTACTGGTAATGCAAGACATGGTGCAAGATCAGCTAACATATTTGTTGGAGGTGGGGTTGCTCATGGTCCTAAAGGAAACGAAAATTGGAATCTTAAGTTAACAAACGTCATGAGAAAAAAAGCCTTAATTAGTGTTTTATCTGCTCAAGTTAATGAAATCGTCGTCAGTGATGAAATCATGAGTCTTTCAGGTAAAACTAAAGAAGCGATCTCATTAATGGCAAAGTTAGCACCACAATCAAGCAAAGTCTTAATTATTATCAATGAGACTAAGGCAGAAGTGTTAAGAAGCTTAAGAAATATTGAAACTATCTTAGTAGTTTCTGCATCAAGAGTTAATGCATTAGAAATAGCAATGGCTGATAAAATCATTACTACTACAGATGCTATCAAGACAATTGAAGAGAGATTAGATTTCACAAAAGAAGTTAAAAGAGTTAAAAAGGTTAAACCAGCAGTTGAAGAAGTAATAACTAAAGAAGTTAAAGCAGAAGTTAAAAAAGTAGCTAAGAAAACTACAACTAAAAAGGTAGCAGCTAAATAATCATGAATCCTTATATTATTAGAAAACCAGTCATCACAGAAAAATCATTGCTTTTGGCACAAACCCAAAACAAGTATATTTTTGAAGTTGACAAGTTAGCTAACAAAGATCAAATTAAGGATGCAATTCAAGAATTCTTTAGTGTTGAAGTTAAAAATGTTAACACTATCAGAAGAAATAGAACAACTAAGAGAACTGGTAAAAAGAGAACTGTAACAGTTGTTCCACAAGTTAAAAAAGCAATTGTACAACTTAAAGAAGGTCATAAGATTGAGATGTTTGATTTCAATCCAAATGAAGGAAAATAAATAGATAAATAAAATGTTAAGAAAAGCTAAGCCAACTACCAACGGACAAAGACACAAATTAAGTGTTGATCGTGGTGAGCTCTATAAAGGTGCTCCTGAGAAATCACTCTTAGTATCTGGTCATAAAAAAAGACAAGGTCGTGGTTTTAAAGGTCATATCACTGTTAGACATAGAGGTGGTGGTGTTAAGAAGAGAATGAGACTTATTGACTGGAAAAGAGATAAGAGAGATATTGAAGGAAGAGTTGAGAGAATTGAATACGATCCAATGAGAAGCGCAAATATCGCTTTAATCTTCTATAAAGATGGAGAAAAAAGATATATGCTTGCTCCAAATGGATTAGAAGTAGATCAAGAAGTTTTGGCAAGTGATTCAGCAGAACCAATCGTTGGTAATGCAATGCAACTTAAAAATATCCCAGTTGGAACACCTATCCATAACATTGAAACAAGACTTGGAAAAGGTGGCCAATTAGTCAGAGGAGCTGGAACTAGTGCATTGATCCAATCAAAAGAAGACAAGTTTGTCGCAATTTTACTTCCTTCAAAAGAAATAAGATTGATAAATAGTGATTGTATCGCTACAATCGGTCAGGTTGGAAATCAAGATCACAAAAACCAAAAACTTGGTAAAGCTGGTCGCAAGAGATTAATGGGTATTAGACCTACTGTCAGAGGTACCGCACAACACCCTGGATCACATCCACATGGTGGTGGTGAAGGTAGAACTGGTATTGGTCTTAAATATTCTAAGACTCCATGGGGTAAGATCGCTATGGGTAAGAAAACTAGAAAGAAAAACAAAGTAACTAACAAATACATTGTTAGAGATAGAAGAAAGAAATAAAGAATAAAGTATGTCAAGATCAAGCAAAAAAGGACCATTCATTGACCCTAAGCTTTTAAGTAAAGTCTTAAAACAAAAAGAGTCAGGAAATAAAGCCCCAGTTAAAACTTGGAGTAGAGCTTGTACTATCAGCCCTGATTTTGTTGGTCATACTTTCATGGTTCACAATGGTAAAGTTTTTAACGAAGTTTTTGTAAATGAATCAATGGTTGGACATAAATTAGGAGAATTCTCTCCAACTCGTACCTTCAGAGGTCACGGTAAGATTGTGAAGAGAACATTGACTAAGACCTAAACTATAGATAACTAACATGCAATTTAAAGTAACACAGAAAAACACTAGACAGACTCCAAGAAAGGTTAGATTAGTAGCTAATGCTATTAAAAATCTACCTTTAGAACAAGCTATCAAACAATTAGCTGTTATGGATAGAAGGGCAACTGTTGTAATGCTTAAAACTATTAAGCAGGCAATAGCTAATGCTAAAAACAACCATGGAGTAGATGCTGATAAATTATCTATCAAAGAGATTCTAGTTAACGGTGGTCCAGTCTATAAAAGATTTAACCCAGTTAGCAGAGGAAGAGCTCACAGTATTTTGAAGAGAACTTCACATATTACTGTTACTTTAGAAGAAAAGATTGAAAAGAAAGTTGAAGAAGATGTTAAAGTTGAGAAAAAAACTGAAGTAAAGAAAGTCGCTGATAAAAAAGTAGAGAAGAAAACAACTACAAAGAAAGCTGCTCCTAAAAAAGCAACTGTAAAAAAAACTACAAAGAAATAATATATGGGACAAAAAGTTAATCCAACCGGCTTTAGAATTGGTAACACCTTCACTTGGAAATCAAGATGGTTTGCTAAGAAAGACGACTACCAAGGTGTAGTTTTGGAAGATGTTCAAATTAGAAAGTTCATCGAATCAAAATTAGCACATGCTGGAGTAGTTGGCATTGATATTGAAAGATCAATCACTACTTTAAAACTTATCCTTTTTGTTTCAAGACCTGGTGTAGTTATCGGTAAAGGTGGAGAAAATCTTAAGAAGGTTCAATCTGAGTTAAATAAAATGATTAACTCAAGTAGAGACAAAGGTAAGAAACTTAAAATTAACTTAAAAGTTGAAGAGATTAAAACTCCTGATCTAAGTGCTAAATTAGTCGCTGAAAGAATTAAGGATCAAATTGAAAAAAGATACCCACACCGTAGAGCTGTTCAACAGGCTATGGAAAAGGTCATGTCAGCTGGAGCAAAAGGTGTTAAAATCGCTCTTTCTGGTAGAATCGGTGGATCTGAAATCGGAAGAACAGAAAAATACTTTGAAGGTAGTGTCCCAACACAAACCCTCAGAGCAAACATTGATTATCATCAAGGTCCTGCTTTAACAAAATCTGGATATGTAGGAATCAAAGTCTGGATCTACAAAGGAGACGTAGTCGGAAAATAAAGTATGTTACAACCTAAGAAATCAAAATACCGAAAAGAATTTAGAGGCAAAATGAGAGGTGTTGCCAATAGAGGTAACGAAATCGCATTTGGTGATTTTGGTTTAAAAGCTACTACTTGTGGATGGGTTTCTTCAAGACAACTTGAGGCTGCTCGTAAGAAAATTACTTTCTCTACAAAGAGAACCGGTAAGTTCTGGTTAAGAGTTTTCCCACACAAGCCAGTTACTTCTAAACCTGTGGGAGTGAAGATGGGATCAGGTAAAGGTGATATTGACAGACACGTAGCTGTAATAAAACCAGGAATGATTCTTTATGAAATTGGTGGAGTTAGCAAAGAAATGGCTGTCTCAGCTTTAACAAAAGCTGGTCATAAACTTTCAGTTAGAACCACAATAGTCGAGAAATAATAATGAAAAGAAACGATATTAAAGCACTAAAAGAAAAAACAGACGCTCAGCTCACAAAACAGCTAAGTGGATTGGAAATTGAGCTAGCAAAAGCTAGACTTGAGAAAAAGGCAATGAAGTTAGATAATACTACTCTGCCAAGAACTTTAGCTGATGATATCGCTAGAGTTAAAACAGAACTAAGAAGAAGAGAACTACTCAACAAATAATATGAAAACAATACAAGGGACTATTACATCTTTAAAGAATGAAAAGACTGCCATCGTCACCGTAAGTGGTAGACAGTTACATCCTTTGTATAAGAAATACGTTAAAAGCACTAAAAAGTATGCTGCTCACAATGAGGACATGCCATTAGAGCTAGGACAAGAAGTAATTATTACTGAATGTAGACCAATCAGTAAAACTAAAAAGTTTAAAGTAACTAAGATAGTATCCTCTGGGTCATTTATGCCTGGTAAGGTACAAGTAGAAGATAAGAAATAAAAGATCATGATTCAATTAAGATCAGTACTACAAGTCGCAGACAATTCTGGAGCAAAACGTCTCAGAGTTATCCAAGTTCATGGTGGCTCAAAGAGAAGATTTGGTCATGTTGGTGATATTGTTGCCGCATCTGTTATTGCTTCTGATGCAAAAGGTACTTTAAAAAAAGGTGAAAAAGTTAAAGCTGTTATTGTTAGAACTAGAAAAGAAACAAGAAGAGACAGCGGAGAGTACATCAGATTTGATGATAATGCTGCAGTTGTAATTGAAAGTAGAACAAAATTAGATCCGATTGGAACAAGAGTTTTTGGTCCTATCGCTCGTGAAGTTAAGAACAGAGGCTTCAATAAGATTGCAAGTCTTGCATCAGAGGTATTATAAAACTATGAAATTAAAAGTCGGAGATAAAGTACTAGTAACAGCAGGAAAAGACAAAGGTCGTAATAGTGAAATCGTATCGGTTTTACCAAAAAAAGATCGTGTTGTAGTTAGAGGGATTAACCTTTACACAAAGCATGTTAAGCCTTATGCTGGACGACCTGGTGAGAAGAAAGTTCTTGAAAGAGCGTTGCCAACTGCAAACGTTGCTATCTTAAATGATAAAAATGAAGCAGACAGAATTGGATATAAGATTAACAAAGATGGTTCTAAAGATAGAATCTTTAAAAAAACTGGTAAAGTGATTGATGCACCTAAGAAAGAAAATAAGTAAAGGATTAAAATAACCTCAGGGGTACAAGTACCCTCAGGGTCATAAATAAAATGAATAGATTAAAACAGAAATACCAAGAAGAAGTTGCTGCTAAGCTCAAAAAAGAGCTGGGCATTGATAATATCTTCTCTGTCCCAAAACTTGAAAAATTAGTTTTGAACATGGGTGTAAGTGATTTTCCACAAAACCCAAGAAACAGAATGAAGAACATTGAAAATATTGTAGAGCAATTCAGAATTATTACTGGGCAACATCCTCAAGTTACTAAAGCTAAGAAATCAATCGCTGGTTTCAAGCTTAGAGAAGGTGAACCACTCGGAGTAATGGTTACTTTAAGAGGTGAGAAGATGTGGGAATTTGTTGATAAACTTATTTCATCAGCTTTACCACGTGTTAGAGACTTCCAAGGTGTTTCAAGAACAGCCTTCGATGGTCAAGGTAACTACAATCTAGGAATCAGTGAGCAAATTGTTTTCCCTGAGATTAACTATGACACAATTGAAAGTATCAGAGGTTTACAAATAACATTTGTAACCAATACAAAATCAAATGACCATGCCTTCGCTTTACTCGAAGCGTTAGGGATGCCATTTGCTAAAGAAAATAAATAATAAATTAATATGGCAGGACTTAAATCAAAAGTTGCGAAAGCAAAGAAACTACTAGCTAAAAGAGACGCTTATAAAAAAGCAGGAGTTAAAAAACCTAATAAGTTCTCGACTAGAGGTGTTTTAAGATGTAAAATAACTGGTCGTTCCAAAGGTTATATGAGATATTTTGGTCTAAGCCGTATTACATTCAGAGAATTAGCAATGAAAGGTGAATTACCTGGAGTGACGAAAGCAAGCAAATAATATGACAGATCCAATCGCAGACATGATCATCAGAGTTAAGAATGCTTTCATGGCCAATAAGGCAGAAGTTAGCATTCCTCACTCAAAAGTAAAAGTAGCCATCGCTAAAATTCTTGAAGCGGAGGGTTATGTTGAAAGTTTTGAAGTTGAACCTACAAAACCTCAACAAACTATCAACGTAAAATTAAAATATGTTGGAAAGATTCCTGCTATCACTGAAGTTAGGAGACTATCTAAACCAGGCAGAAGAGTTTATTCTACAGTTAAAGATATCCCTAGGGCTTTAGGTGGTTATGGAGTTACAATTGTTAGTACAAGTAGAGGAGTAATCACTGGCTCACAAGCAAGAAAGATGAATGTCGGTGGTGAAGTACTCTGCCAAATTTGGTAAAGAAAAAATATTATGTCAAGAATCGGAAGAAAACCAGTTGAATTACTTGATGGAGCAAAGGCTGAAGTCGTTGCTAAAGAAGTAGTTGTCAGAGGTCCAAAAGGTGAACTTAAAGTTCTTATTCCTTCTGGAATTGCTGTTAAAGTTGAAGAAAATCAAGTTATCGTTGAAGCAAAAAATCAAGAAAATCAGACAAAAGCTAACCATGGGCTAGTCAGAAGTTTAATTGCTAACTGTGTTGAAGGTGTTACTAAGGGTTATAAAAAAACTTTAAAATTAGTAGGGACTGGATATAGAGTTGCAACTAAAGGTGCAGGCATTGAACTAGCAGTTGGTTTATCACACAAAGTAGATGTTACTCCAAGAGCTGGTGTTAAACTCAGTATCGAAGGAAACGACACTATTCATATTGAAGGTATTGATAAACAATCTGTTGGACAACAGTCTGCTGAGATTAGAGCAATTAAACCACCTGAACCTTATCTAGGTAAAGGTATAAGATACGAAGACGAAGTTATTATCAAGAAACAAGGTAAGACTGCCGCATAAAATGCCAAAAATTAATCAAAACGTAACACTAGCAGAAAAAAGAAAAAGAAGAGTCAGAGGTAAGATTTCAGGAACTGCTGAAAGACCTAGACTCACTATCTTTAGATCAAATAAGAACACTTACTTACAAGTAATTGATGATCAAGCTGGAGTAACTTTAGCTGCTTCAAACAACCTTAGTATGAATAAAGCTGGTAAAAAGCTTACAGGTACTAAATTAGAACAAGCTACCCAAATCACTTCAGATTTATTAAAACAACTTAAAAGCAAAAAAGTTAATGCTTTAAGATTTGATCGTGGTAGCTACAGATATCACGGTAGATTAAAAGCGGTTGCAGAAACGCTCCGTGAAGCAGGAATTGAAGTCTAAAACTATGGCAAATCACAGAAATAACAAACCAAGAAAAGATAGAGAACCAAAAGAATTTGACGAAAAGGTCATTTCTATCTCTCGTGTTTCAAAGAAAACCAAGGGTGGAAACAAAGTTGGTTTCTCAGTGCTTATGGTTGTCGGTGACAAAAAGGGTCAAGTCGGGGTTGGATTAGGCAAAGCAAGTGATGTCGTTGGTGCTATTAAAAAAGGTATCAAAAAAGCAAAGAAGAAATTAATCACAGTTCCTTTAGACGGTACAACTATTCCATTCGCCCTTACTGTTAAAAAAGGTGCAGGTAGAGTAATGTTGAAACCAGCTCCAAAGGGTTCCGGTGTTATTGCTGGAGGTCCAGTCAGAGCCGTTGTTGAAGCTGCTGGTATTAGAGACATTTCAAGCAAAATCATGGGAAGTGATAACCAATCTTCCAGTGTTTATGCTACTTTTGAAGCTTTAATTCAGATTACAAAGATTGTTAAACTTAAGAACATTAAATTAAGATCAATTGCTGAGATTGAAGCAGAAGAAAAGAAGAAACTTGAAGAAATTCAAGAAAAAGCTCGAAGAGCTGCTCAAGCTGCAAAGAAGGAAGCACCTAAGAAGGTAGTCAAAGAAGAAACTCCAAAAGTTGCTCCTACCCTCAAGGGCACAAGTAAGAAAAAAGTAGCTGCAAAGAAACCTGCTGTTAAAAAGTCATCAGCAAAAAAAGAAGCACCTAAAAAGGTAGTCAAACAAGCTGAAAAGAAATAATCATGTCATTACTTAACAAACTTACTAGCATTAGAAAATCACTTCCAAAAAGAGTTGGCCGTGGTTATGGTTCCGGTAAAGGTGGACATAACTCAGGAAGAGGACAAAAAGGTCAGAATTCAAGAAGAGGTGGCGGAGTTGCTATTTGGTTTGAAGGTGGTCAATTACCTTTGATTAAGAGAATGCCTATGCAAAGAGGTAAGTCTAAACTAAATGTTGTTAGACCTACTGCTCAGTTAAATTTAACCGAATTAAATAATGTAAAAGCTGACATAATTACTTTAGATACTTTAAAACTAGAAAAAGTAATTGATGCTAGATTTAAAAAAGCAAAAATTATCTCTTCAGGAGAAATCACTAGAAAAGTTACCGTTGAAGGCATTGGCGTAACCGAGGGAGCAAAAACTGCTATAGAAAAAGCAGGTGGCAAAGTGTTATAAAGTTACTTTGTGAAAAAAATACAAAAAAAACTTAATCAAATTTTTCAAAATAAAGAGTTAAGAAAAAAACTCCTGTTTACTGCAGCTATATTTTTTGTCTATAGACTGCTTGCAAATATCCCATTACCAGCAATAGATGTTGAGAGATTGGGTCAAATGTTTGATTCTAATCAGTTTTTAAGTTTACTTAATATCTTTTCTGGAGGTACACTCTCAAACTTTTCAATCGCTGCTGTTGGTATTAGTCCTTATATTACTGCTAGTATCGTTTTACAGATGTCTGCCATGGTTTTTCCTGCACTGAAAGAAATGCAAAAGGATGGGCAGGCAGGTCAAGAGAAATATAATCAATATACTCGTTTACTATCAGTTCCACTCGGTGTAGTGCAAAGTATTTCAGTCTTAGCTTTACTTAATTCACAAGGTCTTATTCAATCAAGAGATCCATTAACTATCATTACTATGGTTATGAGTTTAATTGCTGGAGGTATGATTGTAATGTGGTTAGGAGAGCTTTTGTCTGAATACGGAGTCGGCAATGGTATCTCAATGATACTTTTTGCTGGAATTGTTTCTCAATTCCCAGTAGCTGTTGCTCAGGCCATATCTGTTTCTTCTAGTGAGCAGTGGACCACAAATATTATTTTTGTTGGATTATTCTTAGCAATTATTTCTTTAATTGTTTATGTCAATGAAGCAATTCGTAAAGTTCAAATTCAATACGCTAAGCGCATGCGTGGTGGTAGGCAGCTAGGTGGTCAGATGACTCATTTACCGATTAGAGTTAACGTTGCTGGAGTGATGCCTATTATCTTTGCTGTTAGTTTAATGTTGGCTCCTTCATTCATTGGTAGACTCTTAATTTCTTCAGGAAAAGATCAGTTTATTGGCTGGGGGCAGAATTTAACTATTTGGTTTTCACAAACCAATCCAATTTATATGATTTCATATTTTTTAATTGTCTTTATCTTCACTTTCTTCTCAGCTTTAGTCTTTTTCAATGCTGAGGATATTAGTAAAGAACTAAAGAAGAGTGGGGCATTTGTCCCTGGTATCAGGCCAGGAAGTCCCACAAAAAAATATTTAGAGTATGTCGTAACGAGAATTACCCTTATAGTGGCGATTTTCTTAGGATTTATTGCTATAATGCCTTCCTTGGCTCAACTCTTTACAGGAGTTAACTCACTGGCTATTGGTGGAACTAGTGTGTTAATTGTAGTCTCGGTTGTATTAGAAACTACCAAACAAGTAGAAAGTATGCTCGTTGGTCAAAATTATGACCAATACACTTAAACTATGAAAATTGTCTTAGTCGGTATTCAAGGAGCCGGAAAATCAACACAGGGTAACTTATTGTCTCAAGAATATGATATTCCGTATCTTTCTTCTGGTCACATCTTCAGACAGATGGCAAAAAGTAAATCAAAATTAGGCAGATGGCTTAAAGAAACATTAAACTCTGGGGCATTAGTTCCAGATGATACAACTCTTGATATTATTTTCGAATATTTAGATAAACCAGAATATGAGAATGGTTACATCCTAGATGGCTTCCCAAGAACATTAGCACAAGCTAAAGCTTTCAAAGAAAGAAAAGGTGTAGAGAAGGTTGTTTTGATCGATGTTTCTGACAAGGAAGCTCTCTGGAGAATTTCAGGGCGTGTTTCTGATAGAGAAGATGAAACTCTTCAAGCAATTAGAAAAAGAATCGCTCTCTTCCATGAATCAACTTCTGCTGTAGTTGAATACTACAAAGACAGAGGAATGTTAATCACTGTTGACGGAGAAAAAGACGTCGAAGAAGTCTTTGAAGATATCAAGAAGTATATAAAATAATAGTAAAATAGGGTATAATATAGGTCTATGGGAAAAGTTCAAGCACATAAGCGTGCCGCAAAAGCTAGAAGACAAGTCGATTTAACTACAAAGAAATCTGACAAAGTTGACCGTTTCGAAGTAGAAGGGGAAGTTTTACAATGTCTACCAAATACAATGTTTAGAGTTGAAGTTACAGACTCAGAAGTTAAGCCTATGATTGGTAAGACTTTACTTGGTACATTAGCGGGGAAAATGAGATTATTTAGAATTCGAGTTATGCCTGGGGATTTAGTCAAGGGTTACGTCAGTAAATATGACCTCGGAAAGTGTAAAATAACCTATAGATCAACAAAAAGTAAGACGCAGTCAAATTAATACTTGTTTAATCTAGCTTCTTGAGGTATATTTCAAGTCTGTTATTTTAAATTCGCAGTAAAGAAAATACCCTTAGGGGCACAAATAAAAAGACAATAAAAATGAAAGTAAAAGCATCAGTAAAAAAAATCTGTATTCATTGCAAGTTCGTAAAGCGCAAAGGCGTTTTACGTGTCATTTGTAAAAATAAGAAACATAAACAACGCCAAGGATAAAAAATTATGCCACGTTTAGTCGGTGTCGATATACCAGAACACAAAAAAACACTTTATTCACTCACTGCCATATATGGTGTGGGTTTAAAAATTTCAGAAAAGGTCTTAGACCAAGCTGGAGTTGATAAGGATAAAAGAGCTAGAGATCTTACCCAAGACGAAGTAGGTAAAATTAATAAAGTTCTTGAAAATTATATTAACGAAGGTAACCTAAGAAGACAGGTTAACGAAAATGTTCAAAGATTAAAAAGAACTAGATCATACAGAGGTTTAAGACACATTGCTGGTCTTCCTTCTCGTGGTCAAAGAACTAAGACAAATTCTCGTACAGCTCGTGGTGGTGGTAAGAGAAGAACTGTCGGTGCCATGACAAAAGAAATGGCCGCTAAATTAGAAGCAGCGAAATCAAAGAAATAATTTTTTAAAACATGAAAAAACGCACAGGTAAGACCACTAAAAAACCTAAAAAGAACTTACAAGTAGTTCCTAACGGTAGAATATATATTACAGCTACTTTTAACAATACTTTAGTTAGTATCACTGATGATAAAGGTAATGTTTTATGTTGGGAATCAACAGGTGGAGCAGGTTTCTCAGGATCTAGAAAATCTACTCCATATGCTGCAACAGTAACTGTAGAAAATGCTTTAAATAAAGCAAAAGCTTTTGGAATCAATAATATCGATGTTTTCATCAAGGGCCCAGGTCCAGGAAGAGACGTCGCTTTAAGAGTTATTAAGGCGCAAAGGTTAAGAATCGGCATGATTGCTGATATGACCCCAGTACCACACAACGGTACTAGACCAAGAAAAGCTAAACACAATAGGTAATTTATATGGCAAGATACACAGGACCAAAAAACAAACTAGCTAGAAAAATTGGAGAAGACTTAGGCCTTAAGACCAATGCTTTAAAAGTTGCTAAGAGATTAGCAATTTTACCAGGACAGCATGGGGCTAAAGGTAGAAGAAAAATTTCTGATTTTGGTAAACAGCTTAAAGAAAAACAAAAAGTTAAATACATCTATGGAATCTTAGAAAAACATCTAAGAAGACAATATACTGAAGCTAGTAAGAATCCTACTGCTACAGGTTCAGCTTTATTAAGTTTACTTGAAAGAAGACTTGATAACGTTGTTTACAGATTGGGTTGGTCTCCTACTAGAGCTGCTGCAAGACAACTTGTTAACCACAGCCATATTCAGGTTAATGGTAGAAAAATGAACATTCCATCTTACCAAGTTAAACTTGGAGATGTGATTAACGTTAAAGGTAAAAGTACAAAGTCTTCTTTATTAACTGAAAGATTAAAAGAAGCTGCATCAAGTGTTCAATGGTTGGAATCCAAAGGTGCTGTAGCTAAGGTTACAAAACTTCCAGTTAGAGAAGATGTCATCGAGAAGATTGATGAACAACAAATAGTTGAATATTACTCAAGATAATAATTATTAATCCAGTAAACGGACCTAGATAAACTAGGGATGAAACAAAGGAAAAAAAATATGAAAGACATTACAACATACCCAGTCATGAGCCCAGTCTTTGAAGTTACAGAGACAAACGCTACAGACAGACAAGCCACTTTGGTTATTGAACCATTAGAAAATGGCTATGGTCATACTTTAGGTAATGCATTAAGAAGAATTCTTTTAACATCTTTACCAGGTGTTGCTGTAACATTAGTCAGAATTGACGGTGTTGATCACCAATACACAGGTATTGAAGGCATTAGTGAAGACGTTATTGAAATTCTTTTAAATATTAAATCTTTAAGAATTAAATCAACAACAAGTTCAGAAGAAGGTGTCTTGAAGCTTAGCGCTTCTGGAGCAGGCGAAATTACTGCCGCAGATATTAAGTCTGATGCCGGTTTTGAGATTATAAACAAAGATCAAGTTATTGCTGTCTTAGCTAAAGGTAAAACTTTAGATATTGAAATGACAGTTAATTCAGGTATTGGTTATGAAATGGCTGGAACAAAAGAAACTTCTGTTATCGGAGAAATCCCTGTCGATGCACTTTTCTCACCAGTTACAAAAGTTTCCTATAAAGTCGAAGCTACACGTGTTGGTAGAAGAACTGACTATGACAGAATTGTTTTTGAAATTACTACAGACGGTACAATTACCCCAGCTGAAGCATTAAAGATAGCTGCAAGAGTTTTAGCTAAACAGGCAACTCAAATTTTTAACCCTGTACTTCCAGAAGTTGAGGTTAAAGAAGAAACATTAAGCCCAGAAGAAGCTGAAACATTAAAATTAACCGTTGAAGAGCTAGATCTTCCTACTAGAATCGCTAATGCACTTAGAAAAGGTGGATTTGAAACAGTTGGTAGTCTACAAGGCGCTCCTAGAGACGTCATCGCTAAAGTTAAAAACTTAGGTGAAAAATCTGTAGATGTGATCAATGACGCTCTCATTAAAAAAGGAGTCACATTAGGTGAGTAAATATGAGACATAGAGTTGCAAAAAGACACTTCAATACTGATACTAAAGGACGTAAGGCTTTACTTAAAAACTTACTTAGAGCTTTAGTTGAAGAAGGTGAAGTAGTTACTACTACTAGTAAAGCTAAAGAGATCAAAAGATTAATGGATAAAACTATCCATCGTGCTAAGAAAGACACTGTTGAAAGCAGAAGACTTCTACACAGAGTCTTTGGTCGCAGAGATGTTGTTAACACCCTTGTAGACAGAGTTGCTCCGGCTATGGCTGATAGAGTCTCTGGATTTACAACTATTGCTAAAGAAGGCATTAGAAAAGGTGATAGCGCAGAACTTTCTAGATTAAAATTTGTTGTAGAAATTGACCGTAAAGGTACTTTAAAGTCTGGAACAGATCATTCTACAAAAAAAGAAACAAAAAAAGCTGCTCCTAAAAAGGCTGTTAAAGCTAAACCAGCAGTAAAGAAAGCTCCAGCCAAAAAAGCTGCTGCTAAAAAAACCACTAAGAAAGTAGAAAAGAAATAAGATGCAAAAGACATACATGCAGAAGACAGCAGACGTCAAGAGAGAGTGGCATCTAGTAGATGCTAAAGATCAAATTCTTGGTCGTTTAGCTAGTGATATTGCACAAAAACTAATCGGTAAAGGTAAACCAACATATACTCCACATATTGATGGGGGAGACCATGTTGTTGTTATCAATGCAAGTGAAATTGCTGTAACTGGTAACAAAGAAGAAACAAAGATGTACTACAGACATTCAGGCTTCCCTGGTGGTCTTAAAGAAAAAAGTCTTGGTGATCTTAAGAAAACTTACCCAACTAGAATTATTGAAAAGGCCGTTTTTAACATGCTTCCAAAGAACAAGTTAAGATCTGGCAGAATGACTAGACTTAAAGTTTATGCAGGTGCTGAGCACAAGCATGAGAGTCAGATTAAGGGACAAAAATAATTATGGCAGTCAAATTAAAGAAAAACTCAACTAAAAAGAAAAAAATAGTTAAAAAGGTTCAACCTGTTAGAGTTAAAACCACTAAAAAAGGTATATCAACTGACAGAACAATGAAGATTCCTTCAGGTAACTATTTTGAAGGTATTGGTAGAAGAAAAGTTGCTATTGCTAGAGTTAGACTTTACCATAGTAAAGGTGATTTCTTAGTTAATGGTTTAGCAGCTGGTCAATACTTTGATGAAGTATTAAATGCTCCTGCTCTTTATAATAAACCATTAGTATTAGCTAATGTCTTAGGCGACTTCTCAATTACTGTCAAAGTCTCAGGTTCTGGTATTAGATCACAACTTGATGCGGTAGTACTTGGTATTGCTCGTGCTTTAGTTAAATTTGATCCTGAACTTAAAGAAGTTCTTAAAGCAGAAGGCCTTATGACTCGTGATGATAGAATGAAGGAAACTCGTAAAATCGGAATGGGTGGTAGTGCTAGAAGAAAGAGACAATCTCCAAAGCGTTAAAACTTTGTTTATACCCTCAGGTGCACAAGATAAAGAAATTAAAATCCCAGCTCAGGCTGGGATTTTTGGATAATTAATATTTCCTAACTAATTTAAGGGTTAATTTTTAATAGGTCTAAAAAGAAGTCTCTTTCTTTAATTAAGTTTATAATCGAAATTCGTTCTTGAGGACCGTGAGCAGTTTGTCCAATCCCTCCTCCATACATAAATGAGGGGGGGTTCCCAACGGTTTCCCAGAGCATTTGTAAATCAAGATATCCAGTATCTTTAGGGTTGCTATAAATAGGTTTTGATTTGTCCAGGTATTTTGAAGCTAATGACGCATATCTTTTGAGTTCATTCTTTGGTGTATACCATGCTCCTAAAACATGTTTTTTATTTATCACTTCAAACCCTAGACCCTTTTGTTTAAGGTTATTAGATAAAAACTCAATGATACTGTTTGCCGTAATGTCTGTAGAAGCAGGTCTAATGTCTAAAATAAACTCCATAATATCAGGAACAACATTTCCAGCTTGTCCCACTTTGGTAAGAGAGTTGTCTTTATCAATTGAAGTAGGTTGTTTAGTTCCTCCTAACATATATGAAACATTGAAAGATGTTCTTCCTATTGGGTCACCGTTGTCTTTTTGAAAATAGTTCTTTAGTTCAGATAAAGCTTCAAAACCTTCCCATATAGCATTTTTGCCTCCATTTTTTGCTGGGTGGCCAGTTTCTCCAATTACTCTTGCTTTAATTTCAATAAGACCTCGACAGCCGTTTCCAAGTTGTAAATCAGAGCCATCAGAAGAAACAATTAGTTTTGGTCTTATATCCCCAAACTCTTTTACAAGAGCTTTCATCCCAAGAAAATCATATTCTTCATCAGCATAGAGAAAAAGCCAAATATTATTCGTTTCAGGGTTCAAGCTTAATGCTTGGATCATAGTAGCAATACCTGACTTCATATCACTGGCACCCCTGCCCCAGATTTCTCCATTACGGATTGTTGCATTAAGTTGATTGGATGGAGCATCTAGCGATGGTTTGACAGTGTCAGTGTGAGCAAGAAAGACTAGATCAGGTTTGCCTTTTTTAGCGATTAGATTAAATCTTCCTCCCTCAAGTGATTGTCTTGATACTTCCATGTTGGTATTAGTTTTTAACCAGATTTCAAGGTAGTCAATAACTTTATTCTCGTTAAAAATCTTCTTTAAGTTTGGTTCTTCAGGTATCCAAGATGGTATCTTGATTAAGTCTTGAAGGAGAGTAACTAGTTCTTGGTCATTTTTTGACAGTTTTGATGTTTTTGTTTTTTTCATATTTATTTATTCATCACCTTAATATAAAGTTCTTTTAGTTCATCTGCTTTTACATCTGTAATCACTTTACAGTTAGATGTTCCTTTAACTATTTCAGTCATGCCGAATTTATTTTTGTTTTTTGTTTCTACAATTACTTTCTCTTTTTTAACGCTAAATGAATTAGGGTTGATTAATAAAGCTATAGTTAGTAAGTCGTACATTACTCCACCTTTAAAACCACCATATTCTGAGTTATCAGAATAGTAATTAATATACATTTCAGATATTTTGCTTAGGTTAGAAGATAACTTGGGATTATCTATGCTATTGAATAATTCTTTTGTAAAAATAACTCTACGGCAAATATTAGCTGGAATGATAATTATTTCTTTAATTTTTGACTTTAAAATTAGTTCTAAAGAATATGGATCGTTGTAAACATTAAACTCAGCATATTGTGAAATATTGCCATTTTCACCAAATACCCCACCCATGATGACAATTTTATCTATTTTGTCGATTAATTCTGGGTATTTGTAAATGAGCTGTCCGATATTAGTGGTTGGACCGATAGCAACGATAGTTATACTTTCAGCATTAGATTCAGAGAGAATAGATCTGTAGTATTCTAAAGAAGATTTTTTAGATATTTTTTTATTTGATTTTAAATAAAAACCCCCTAGACCATTGTCTCCGTGTGATTGCGCTAATTTACCTTGTCCTCTCATGGGCATACCAGCCCCTTGATAAATAGGAATGTCAGTATTTATCATTTCTAGAATTGATTGGGCATTTATTGTTGAGTTTTTGATTGTTGAATTGCCGTAGACAGTGCAAATAGCTTTGATAGTTAACTTAGCTTTGACAGCAAAAGCTATTGCTAAAGCATCATCTACTCCAGGATCAGTATCTATTATTATTTTGTTTTTTTTCATATTATTTGTTAATTAAATTTAATAGTTGTGGTAAATCATTTGGGGATTTGATTAACATTGTTAAAAAACCTAATGACTCAGCAGGTCTAATATCAGAGTCAAATTGATCTCCAATAGAAATAGCAGTAGCAGAGGAGAATCTTTGAGCTAATTGCTCAAAGATTTCCCTTTTATTTTCAAAAAATTCTCCAGTATATGTCTCCGAGAAAAAGTCATTTAATCCTAAATAACTAATTACCGTTTGTTGCCAGGTGATCGGGGCAGCAGTAAGCAAAATTATGTTTAAATCAAGTTTGTTAATTTTTTTAATAACTTCTATTGCTTTTTCATAATTTTGAACAATCCCTACCGGAGAGATATTCCAAACTAAATCAAAATACTTTCTACGTGTCATGCTATACCTGTTTGATAAATAGTTACTTATCCCAATCTTATCTTGAAGTGCAAACTCAAGTATTTTTTTAGCTTCATTTGGAGAACATCTTTCTTTATTTTGAATTAATTTAAAAGCATTTTCGTTAACTTTTTTTTCCAAACTGGATCCAAGATAGCCGTCATTTTTTCCATCTATTTGATATAGAGTTCCATCCATGTCAAAGATGATTGTTTTTATTTTTTTCATATTCTTTTTTCCTATGATCTAAACCCAAGCTGATTGGAAACTTCTTCAAATTCTATATTAACCCCAATGATTACCTCTTCAACTGGTCCTGAAATTTCAGCATAGCTAAATTGTTCTCCATCAAAATCAATAGATACTTCAATAGACATACCCGATGGCTGAATAATTTTTTGGCTAATTGGCTTGTTGTTAAGCAACGCTTGGACTAAGCCAACAGCGGTAGTACCACTCCCACAAGCACTTTCATAGAAAAGTGTTTGAATATCACTGACCCAAGCTACTGGATCAATTTTGAGAATCCCATTTTCTGAACTGACAAGCATTACTCCTGCAGCAGGCATAGAAGTCAGCAAACCTACTTCAGAAAGTTTTTTATAAGCAAAAGCTTTGATCTCTCCTTCATCAATTGACTCAAATGGGTTTTTCATCACTACTTGGGTGATTCCATCCATTTCAACAATGGCATTCCCTTCATCATCAATTGAGATTCTATCTGGGTCTGAATATATTGGCATCTGTGTCCAAGCTTCACCATTATCTTTGACTCCAGCTTGGAGAATCTCACTTACTCCAGAGACTTTGATTTCAATTTTCCCGGGCTGACCGTTTAGAGATAACCAAGCAGTGCTTCTGGTAGCATTGCCACAGAATTCTCCTCCCGCCATCATTAACTCAGTATTATCTGGATCTAGATTAACAAACCCCACTTGTTCAACATTAAGATTTTCTCTCATGATTTGATCGTTAATGATTTTTCTTTTATTTGAGTCATCTTGAATACCAGTTACTAAGGCAGTGTCATTACCTCCAGGTCGGACGACGATGTATTGAATGTTCATAGGTTCTCTTTCTTTTTTAGTTAATTTTTCTTTTTCTGACATATTTCTTTCTTTTAAATAAAAAAACACAGTCTATTTTCATTTTTTGGCATGAAAAAACCCGCCAATTCAGCGGGGTGTGACTGTGTTTTTATTTTTTGTTAATTTTAAATATGTTAAATCACCCCGCTGATGGCGTGGTGATGATGATTATTTTGGCTAAAAATCATATTTAATAACATAATTAGAGAGGATTATCCTACATTCGATTTGGAATCCGCTCACCAATAACTTTTAATTCTTTCTCAAATGCTTCTTGGGGTGTGTAATATCCCAAGCATTTTCTAGGTCTATTGTT
>Ga0210043_1000638_pt1 | contig 36425 bp, 34 predicted proteins | sample CryGeymet201501t_FD_183990 | JGI IMG/M metagenome (GOLD analysis project Ga0210043, IMG submission 183990) | Groundwater microbial communities from Crystal Geyser aquifers in Utah, USA - Crystal Geyser metaG 2015-01t (SPAdes) (version 2) | ecosystem: Environmental > Aquatic > Deep subsurface >... | reverse complement strand
GGACCGGATTCCGGCCGTTTCCTGCCACAGATTCCAGTCAAAAGTGGCAACTTTAGACCGGAATATTCACCTTGGGGGGTGGCAGTTTATGGCCGGAATTGGTGGCAGGTTTGGAGTGGAATATCCACCTATGATAGCCCGTGAACTGTATATGAGAAAATTGCGACCCTTTATGAATACTCCGGTGGTAAAGGTCTTTACCGGAATTCGGCGTTGTGGAAAGTCCGTTCTCTTGGAGCTTGTCCAGGCAGAACTTCGGCATCAAGGGATACTGGACTCGAGTATTCTTTCCCTCAACTTTGAATCCGCCACAGACAATCGGGTACGAACCCTCGACTCCGTGATTCACGCAGTACAACAACAAAAGACCAAATCTGGCTCTCAACGTTTGTATCTTTTTTTTGATGAAATACAAGAATTGGCGAACTGGGAAACCTTGATTAACTCCCTACAGATCGATTTCGACGCCGACATTTACATTACCGGATCCAATGCCCGCATGTTGTCCGGTGAGCTGGCAACCTATTTGGCCGGGCGGTACGTCGAAATACGAATATACCCCTTTTCGTTCGCCGAGGTTTTTACTTTATTGACCCAGAACAATACCTCGGTAAGTTCAGACGAGGTCTTCAAACTCTATCTGGTCCGGGGTGGTTTCCCTTTCTTGTACAATTATCCGTTTACTGAAACCGATGCGAATCAATATATCCGTGACATTTTCGATTCCACTATTCTCAAGGATATTATCCAACGCAACTCCGTACGGGATATTGGGCAACTTCGGCAGTTGGTACTTTATTTTCTCGCCAATGTGGGCAATACCTTTTCGGTAGGCTCCCTAGTCAAATATCTTAAGGCCCAGCGCCGAAGCCTATCGACCGAAACACTCTACAATTACATCGAGTATTGCCAAGCTGCGTGTCTGCTTCATCTGGTTCAGCGTCAAGACCTAACCGGAAAGGCACTGCTGGCAACCCAAGAAAAAATCTACCTGGCCGATCACGGAATACGGGAAGCTATCTACGGCAATAACCAGCGGGACATCAACCAGGTCCTAGAAAATATCGTGTACATGGAATTATGTCGTCGGGGGTATGAGGTAACGATCGGCAAAACCAAAAACGCAGAAGTCGACTTCTGCGCCAACCGGGCAGGGTCTACAATCTACGTGCAGGTCTGTTATCTTTTGGCTACCGAGGAAACAATCGAACGGGAGTTCTCGGCTTTGGAATCTATTCTGGACAATTACCCGAAGTACGTGTTGTCCTTGGACGAATTTGACCGGGGCCGCAACGGAATTATCCATCGGAAAATTCGCGAGTTCTTGTTGGAAGAAAACGATTAGACCCGGTTAACCAGATAACGTATACGTAGAGGCGCCTACAGTAATGACCATGAATCAACAAACAATAATACAAAGAACCATCGATTTCGTAAAAGATGAATTGTCAAAAGCAGAAGGGGGCCACGATTGGTGGCATGTCTATCGGGTATGGAAAATGTCCCAGCACATTGCTGCCACCGAAACGGTCGAACTTTTTGTCGTCGAGCTGGGAGCCCTACTTCACGATATTGCGGACTCAAAATTCCATGACGGAAACGAAAAAATCGGCCCCCAAAAAGCCCGGGAATTTTTGAATTCTTTAGGCGTAGAAGAGCGTGTAATCGTCCATGTAGAAAGAATCATTTCGAACATATCCTTTAAGGGCGGAAACCACACCCAGAAATTCCGGTCTCGGGAACTGGACGTAGTTCAAGACGCCGATAGACTCGATGCCCTAGGTGCGATCGGAATTGCTCGGACCTTCAATTATGGTGGCCATAAGGGACGAGAATTGTATAATCCCGAAATCAAGCCAAATTTACAGATGACCGCAGAAGAGTATAAAAACAGCAAGGCCCCTACCCTCAACCACTTCTATGAAAAACTCCTATTACTCAAAGACCAAATGAATACCAACGCCGGCAAATCTATCGCCGAACACCGGCATAGATTTATGGAACAGTATTTGGATGAATTCTATAAAGAGTGGAATGGTGAATAGATGGACATTGGTATCGGGGACTTCAAAAAACCGTTGCCCTTAAATCAAACTGGTCTCTGTTTCTCTTTTTCGCTGTAATTATTGTGATTCTTCAACGTAATATGGCTGTAAATTATGGGGAATGCTGATATGATATGTTCACGAGGTGATAGCAGTGTATCGGATGGCAATGGAAAAGCTTGTCAGCTGGAAGCAGAAGAAGAATAAGAAACCGCTCATAATCAGGGGCGCCCGTCAGGTAGGAAAGACCTGGTTGATGAAGAACTTCGGCCAAGCCTCCTATAATCAGTTGGTATATATAAGTTTTGATAACAACAAGCAAATGCATGAGTTATTTGAAGCGGATCTAAATGTCGGGCGCATCATTATCGGTTTAGAGCTTTATGTCGGGCATAAAATTCGTGCTGAAGATACGCTCCTTATCTTTGATGAGATCCAGGAAGTTCCAAAGGCACTTACGTCTCTAAAATATTTCAACGAGAATGCGCCAGATTATCAGATTATATGTGCCGGGTCTTTATTGGGAGTTGCGCTGCATCCTGGAACTTCTTTTCCTGTAGGCAAAGTAGAATTTCTTGATTTGTATCCCCTTTCTTTCAAAGAATTTATGAGAGCAATGGGGAAATCTCAATTTGTTGAACTCCTGGATAAAGGTGATTTCCAGTTGGTGAATACTTTTAAGCAGGATTATATCGACTTACTGAAATATTACTACTATGTAGGTGGTATGCCCGAAGTTGTTGCCAATTTTTCGACTAATCTGGATTTTAACGAGGCAAGGGAAATCCAAAAACGAATATTATCGGCATATGAACAGGACTTTTCAAAGCATGCGCTGAATGACGTAATACCCCGTATCCGTATGGTTTGGAATAGTATTCCGTCCCAGCTTACAAAAAAAAATAAAAAATTTATCTATGGGCTAATTAAGGAGGGAGCACGGGCAAAGGAATATGAAATGGCTATGCTTTGGCTTATCGATTGTGGACTCGTTCATAAAGTACAAAGGGTAACTGCGCCAGGCCTACCACTAAAGGCATACGAAGATTTGAAGGCCTTTAAGTTGTTCACCTTAGACGTAGGATTACTATCGTGTATGGTTAGATTAAATCAGCGGGTTTTACTCGAAGGCAATGCGCTATTTAAAGAGTTTAAAGGCGCACTGACCGAGCAATATGTTTTACAACAGCTAAAGACCTTGCCAGATCTAGACACCTACTATTGGACAAACGAGCGCGGCGGAGCAGAAATAGACTTTATTTTTGATAACGGAAGCGAAATTATTCCCATCGAAGTTAAAGCGGAAGCTAACTTAAAAGCGAAGAGCCTAAAAACCTACATCGAAAAATATCGCCCTACAACCTCAATAAGAACTGCCATGACTGGCTATAGGCAAGAAGAACTGCTTCTGAATCTGCCCTTATGGGCGATAGAAACTATCCCAAACATTGATGTTAATTGATGGGGCTTCTCCCAGACCGACAGTTCCACTACCCGTAAGTTTGGCGGAACTGGCTTGGGGTTGATTATTTCCGAAATGATAGCCAATAAAATGGGCAGTAACATCAATATCGAAAGCACTCCTGGTATGGGCACCACCTTCTTCTTCGACATTACCACTGGGGTTGAAGAAGGAGAAAAGCTAGATCCAACCCAGATACCTCGGGTAAAACGCTGCCTTATTATTGACGACAACACCCATAATCAGATGATTTTAGAGCAAATGCTCCAGCAATGGCAGATTGCATGCGAGACCTGCGACAACGGTCTTGAGGCCCTCAAACTACTTGGGGCCTCGGGTCCCTTTGATGTCATCATCTGTGATTTCAATATGCCCTCGATCGATGGGCTCGAAACAATCCGAAGGATACGAGAAGACCTGAAGCTTGCCCCCGACCAACAACCGGTCATCCTCCTTCATTCCTGTTCGGAAGATGCCGATCTACACAGAAAGTGCGCAGAGATGGTGGTTCGTTTCCGTTTGAGCAAGCCTGTCAAGAGCTCCGACCTATTCAGCTACCTGGGTAATCTATGTGAGATCAAAAAGGAATCTCCCAAAAATTTCGAGCCCGAACACCCAGCAGATTCTTTCGAAATCGACCCTCCAAGGAAGAAAATAAAGATTTTGATCGCAGAAGATGTGGCTATGAACATGATGTTGATAAAGGCAATCCTTTCCAAACTTGTAAAGGATGCAGAAGTCTTTGAAGCAGAAAACGGTTTTCACGCTTTGGAAAAATACCAATCAATTGCGCCGGATTTGATTCTTATGGATGTACAAATGCCCGAGCTTGACGGCCTCGAAGCAACCAGACTCATTCGCGAAATAGAGGTTCTTTCGGGAAAACACGTTCCGATTATTGCCCATACCGCAGGAGCATTGAAAGAAGAAAGAGAGAAGTGTTTTGCCGCTGGCATGGATGACTACTTAACAAAACCCGTAGAGCCAGAAAAGACCAAGAATGTTTTGGATAGACATCTGGCATCCAGAAGATCAGTGAAGGCACTCGACTAGTGTAGGACGCATACTGTCGCTGTGTTCCTCCCGTCGGTCCGGTACACAGCTTATCCGAGCAGTAATTTGCCCGGGGCAAACTACGACCAGGGTCCTTCTGGCACCAGCCACAAAAAAAGCCAGTCACAAAAAAAGCCAGTCACAAAAAAAGCCAGTCACAAAAAAAGCCAGTCACAAAAAAAGCCAGTCACAAAAAAAGCCAGTCACAAAAAGAGCCAGTCACCCACCTAAAGGTGGGTGACTGGCTCTTTTATGGGCCCAGAAGGACTTGGCATTCAGCATTCCGCCTTCCTGGCTCCATGCTTCATGCCGTCTGCGTCGCTAAATTGCCATCCTTGGCAATTTGCGCTCCCTATTCGGTCGCGCCGCTCCTGGTTTTCAAGTCCTTCCGGGTCCCGCCCGGAAAATAATAAAGCCGCCCGCAAGGGACGGCTTTATTATTTTGGGCCCAGAAGGACTTGAACCTTCGACCAATGGATTATGAGTCCACTGCTCTAACCAACTGAGCTATGGGCCCCAGAATTTTTTCTGTTCGACGATACTGCCCCAAATTTGGCGATTCTGTCAACTCGTAGGAGGTAGGCGAGACCTACTGTTCAGTCAGGAGGGGTGCCGGTTCTTCGGCGCCCCACTTCCCTAACCAGGAAATCACGGAATCGACAACGTCAGATAATCCCCTGCCCTTTTCGGTCAGATGATATTCAATACGAACAGGAATTTCGGCAAACACCCGACGCTCGACTATACCTTCTCGTTCGAGTTCTCGTAATCGTTCCGAAAGCATACGATCGCTAAGACCCGGAATTGCGGTGGTGAGGGCATTAAAGGTATGAACACCACCGAGGAGGGCACGAAGTATAACTCCCGTCCAACGGCCACCAATGAGTTCTACCGCCTGCTGATAATGTTCGCAATATACTGAACTTTCCACCTTCTAAGTATGCTAGGGAACAGCGGAATTGCCAAGCCTTAAAATAACTTACCAAAATAGTCAGAAAATATTTGCCCCGGAAGAATAATTTTCGTATATTAACTAAACAAAAGTAATTTTAAGGAGCATACGATGAGTCAACCAAAAATTGGGGTTATCCTCAGTACTACCCGAGCTGGCCGATTAGCAGATAAAGTTGCGCCATGGTTCATGGATATCGCAAAGAAGCGAACCGATCTTTCTTTTGAAATTGTGGACCTTCGAGATTTCCCAATGCCCTTTTTCGACGAAGCCGCATCCAACGCCTACGTACCTTCCACCAATGTAGTAGCCCAAAAGTGGCAAAAAAAAGTTGCTGAGTTCGACGGATACGTATTTTTGACCGCCGAATACAACAACAGTATTCCCGCAGTTCTCAAGAATGCCCTGGACTATGCGTACCCCGAGTGGAATAGAAAGGCAGCAGCCTTTTTTGGCTATGGATCTATGGGGGCAACTCGAGCAATTCAGCACATGAAAGAATTGGCTGTAGAACTTCAAATGGTTCCTGTTCGTTTTGGAGCTTTCATCCAAGGTGGCGAGTTCATGGGGCTTATGATGGGTAAAAAAACCATGGCCGAGTTCGACTACCTTGTTCCAAATGTAGAGCTTATGCTCGAGCAATTGGCCTGGTGGACCAATACTACTAAGGCTGCCAGAGAAAACGGCTAATTTTCTATCCCTCACCTAGAGCCGAACGGTATATCCCTTGGGGGTAAAAGTGAGCGAAAGGCTAAATCCTTCGAAATCTTTTCTTTCCCCAGGGAGTTGTATTTGGAGTTTCCCTTTGAGCTGGTCAAGTGCGAGTCCTTGAATGGTCGTAATTTGATCAGCTCCAATTACTCCCACTTTTAGAGACCTATCCATGTAGAAAAACGATATATCCTCATTTTCATCCTTTTCTAAACGAACATCTATGTGAGAATTGGGGCCACCTTCCTTCGAAAACGAAACCAGCTCGGTTAGCACAATGCCCAGGGGCACCGCGTAGTCGATGAGGATTGAACAATCGTCAACTACCAGTGCGGTGTTTTCCCTGGGAATTTCGTACCCACCAATGAGAACCCCAAAAAGTTCTCCCACAAATTCCCGTAACGGAACCGCCGACAAACTCGGATCTCGATGGACGATTTTACTGGCCAAGGACATACAATAACTGAGGTGGTAGACCTCTTTTAGGCTATTCGCTACTTCGGTGTTGTCTTCGTCAATAATTCGAGACTGTATCCAACTTTGAAGAACCTGCATGGTATTGTTTGTTCGATGTTGAAGTTCCCTTAACAATTTCTCCCGCTGATCGTAGCTTTTGAATACAAGATTTGCGGTGTGGAAAATAAGGAAGGCCGATATCCACAGAACTACCAGGTTTAATCGGTCTCGAAGTTCCAAAAATCGCTTTATTTCGAATGAAAGTTCGAGGGTTACAAATTCGGTGGCTGTATCAAAGCGGGTCAGAAGGGTTTCCCTGCTCCGTGGATCGGTAAAGTCCATAGTTTTTAGTTGGGGTAGCAAATTGGGTAGGGAGTCTACACTATCGAGGTTAAGGTAAGGAAAAGAATTCTCAATAACTAAGAGGGCTTCCTGGTACCGCTCAAAGGCCTGGTCGACCCGAACTCCCAACGATGCAAAATCAAGTCTAACTTCATCCTGAAGTTGTAAACGAATCCATTGAATATCTGACCGGGCTAAGTCCAAAAGCAGAGCACTCCGAGAGCTATCGGTCCAGGTGCGTCGAAGTTCGAGGTACATACGGGTCATTACCAGGAGGCTAAGGGTTACCAAGCCCAGAGCAACAAGTACCAGTATCCAGCGTTGATAAGTAGACTTCATTGGTACACCCTGGGGAGGGGCCGCTCGCCACTAAACCCGAACCGCCGTATCAGACTCTTGTGGTCTTCGCTTCCGAGGTACCCTGCGAGTACACTGTTCCACTGGTCTCGCAACTTTTCGCTTTTTAAAGAAAAACCAAAGGCCCCTCGACCGGTTGGGAATCCCCCTTGGGCCGCCTGCACTTGGAAGTCGTAATCTTTGTTGTTTTGGGCTATCCATCGAACCGATGGCAGGGTAAGAATGAACACCGAACTCGAACCATTGGCAACCGACCGGGTTCCCGAATAGGTGTCGAGGACCTGCAGAATACGTTCTTCGGGGAAACCTGCATCTAACAGAAAATCTAATTCCACCGAGCCAGCCAAGACCGATATCACAAGGCTTTCTTTCCCCAGAAGTTCGAGAAAACTCCGTGGGGCTTCCACTCCTTTAGCAGCCAAGAAACCCGTTGGGGCAGTGTAGGTTGGGATTGAAAAAAGCATTCGTTCCAGTCGTTCTTCGGTTATAAACATACCGGAGGCAATAACGTCGATTTGATTTAGCAAGAGCGCCGGAATAAGGGCTGAAAATCCGTACTGGCGCCACTGTATCTCATACCCAAGGCGCTCGCTTACGACCCGGGCTATTTCTGGAGCCTCACCGGTAATCCGCCCCTTCGAATCCACAAACGCATAGGGAGCCTCGAGGGAGTAACCAACCCGAAGTACCCGACTACCTTCCTCATCGAAAGTAAGAAATGTCCAAGTGAGAAATATGGGAGGCAAAAAAAAGAGCATACCAAGGGCGAATCCTAAATAACGCTTCATCGATTAGGATTAAGACTTGAGAAAATCTTCTCTCTGGGGGGTAAAGACGTCTACAAGGGTCGATGGAGCCAACGCCTTGACTCCGTGGACCAGGTGGGGCTCAACATAAAAAGTGTCGCCCTTCTTGAGTACTACTATCGACTCGCCAAGGTAGACTTCGAGTTCGCCCTCTTGAACGTAGGAAATTTGGCTATGGGGATGAGAATGGAGCGCACCCAAGGCTCCTTCTTCGAAAATGACCTCCACCATCATGAGCTCGGTGGCGTAGGACAGAACCCGACGCTTTACTCCTTGACCGAGGTCTTCGAACGCTACTGCATCGCTATGGCAAATCATACAAACTCCTTTTCTAACGAAGGGAATACCCACTGCATACAGTATAGTTCGGCTTCCTCGACTAAATCAAAATGTTCACCCGAGGTTACACACCAATCTAAGAAGAGTCCCCGCATAGTTCGATTAAACCACATGGCCAATTTTTCCGCGGGCATATCTTTTCGAATTTCCCCGGTCTTTTGCCCGTCTCGAAGGATACTCGTCACGAGGGTATACCAAAAACGTTGGGGGTTTATGAGCATTTTGTCGCTTCCCGGCTCGGCGGCCTGGTCGGAGTAAAGGATTTTTAGGTGTTCGATTCCAACTACGTCTCGGACATAGGCCATTTGGGCTTGGGTAAAGGCAAACAGTTTTTCTTTGGCGGTTGGGTAGGCGCCAAGATGCTCGGCGTAAAACTTATAGTAGTCATCGATTTCCCAAAACTGATCCACAATAATTTCGCTTCGGGATTTAAAGTACGTATAGAAACTGCCGCGGGCTACGCCGGCGGCGGTAGTAATATCATCGATTGTCACGGATTGAAATCCCTTATGGGCGAAGAGTTCAAGGGCAGCCTTTACAATCGCTGCCCGAGTCTGTTCAGCTCGAAGTTGACGTTTGTTTTTTTTCTTCTCCACCTTCACATCCTCTCAGTAAAGTATGTAGAATTTGTTGACAAACGTCAACCAAATCGGACTTCGGTTCAAAGATCGAATATCTTCCCCGGATTCATAATATTCTTCGGGTCCCAGGCCATTTTAATGGCCTGCATCAGCTTGAGCTCAACCGGATCGATGAGTTCCTTCATAAAGGATTTTCGCTTTATTCCAATTCCGTGCTCGCCGCTTATCTTCCCGCCTAACTTCTTCGTAACAGAGTAGAGGTCCCACAATGCAGCCTCTTCGTTCTTGTGCCAGACTTCCATAGACATTTCTGGGTCTTTTACGAGGGTTGCATGCAGATTTCCGTCTCCGGCGTGGCCGTAACAAGGAATCTTCATGCCGAAGGTTTTGCTAATTCGGTCGAGTTCGGGGATGATTTCGGGAATTGCCGCAGTGGGAACTACAATATCTTCCAGACTCTGGACTGGCGAATACACCTTAAAGGCCTCGGCAATATTCCGCCGCACGCTCCATATTCGCTCGATATTGTTCTTGTCTTCGGCCACGTAAACCTCGAGGGCCCCGTGCTCCTCGCACAATTGTCCAATTGCTATGAGGTTTGCTTCTACCTGCTTAGGATCGTTCCCATCAACCTCGATCAGAAGCATAGCCCCTGCCTTCTCATAGGGAAGACTTTCGTTCAAGTATTTGCAGCTGGTTTGAACCGAAAGTTGGTCCATAAACTCTATGCTGGTGGGGGTTAATCCCTTGCCAATAATGACCGGGACTACATCGATGGCTTCCCGAGCGGTAGCGAAAAGTACCAACAAGTCGCTGGCTGTGGTCGGAAATCCAATCAGCTTAATAATCGCCTTTGTGACAATTCCAAGGGTACCTTCGGATCCAATAATGAGTTGTTTCATGTCGTAGCCGGTAACGTCTTTTGCCAGTTTTCCTCCGAGCCACACAATGTCACCCATAGGGGTTACCACTTCAAGCCCCAGAACGTAACGCCCGGTAACCCCGTACTTCACTGCCTTTCCGCCCCCCGCGTTCTCGGCGATGTTTCCACCGATGTAGCAGGTCTGCAGGCTCATTGGGTAGCCGGCAAAAAATAATCCTTTCGATTGAACCAGTTGGGCCAACTCGTTGGTAACCATGCCCGCTTCGACCACAATTGCCATGTTGTCGACGTCCAGCTCAATTACCTGGTTCATCTTTTCAACCGAAACAAGGATACCGCCCCAGGTTGGAATTGCCCCACCCGACAGTCCACTCCCCGCACCCCGAGGGGTAATGGGAATCGACTCCCGGTTTGCAAGTTTAACTGCCTCGGCGATTTGTTCAGGAGTTGTCGGGGTAATAGCTACTTCGGGCATATGCCCGTATTCCTCGGTGTTCGTTTCGTCGTGGCTGTAGGCCTCCAAACGCTCTTCATCGACATGTACGTTCTTGCTACCCAGAATTCTCTTAAGTTCCTCTACTATAGCCGGTGTTACCGGGGAATAGGTCGATTTTTTTGTGCTTACACTCATTTGCCTGCCTCCTTCCGTGCCGCTAATCGAGAATTGAACTCGGGCAAGACCTCAAAAAGGTCCCCGACAATGCCAAAATCCGCAATTTTTAGGATACTTGCTTCGGCATCGGAGTTGATTGCTACGATAACCTCGCTGGTTTTGATCCCCGCCAAATGCTGGATCGATCCCGAAACCCCAGCACTCATGTATAATTTTGGCGATACGGTCTTGCCGCTGAGGCCAATCTGGTGGGGATAGCCAATCCATCCCCGGTCTACTGCGTCTCGGCTTGCACCGATGACACCACCCAACTGGTCGGCAATTCCTCGAAGAAGAGCGAAGTTCTCTCCCTTTTTCATGCCCTTACCTCCGGCAATGACCACATCGGCCTCCTCCAGATTGACGAAATTCTCTGCATCTTTGCGATACCCGAGAACCTTCAACTGGGTGGCAGTCATTTCAGGGGTAACCGGAACCTGAATAATCTTCCCGACTCGGGTTGGGTCTAAAGCCAGTGGTCGGCTCGACTTTGGCCGAACGGTAGACATTTGGGGTCGGTGATTGGGAGTCTTAATCGTAGCCATAATATTTCCCCCGATAGCCGGGCGGGTTTGTAACAAGTTCCCGGTCTCTGGTTCAATATCCAGCTCGGTACAGTCGGCGGTGAGCCCGGCGTTCACCTTAATTGCCACGTGGGGCATAAGGGTGCGACCGAGGGTTGTCGCTGCAGCGATGATAATTTCGGGCTTGTACTGCTTTATAATTTGGCTCAGAATTCGACTATACGAATCACACACAAAATCCGCCAGTTTGGGGTCTTGAATCGAGTACACCTCGTCGGCTCCCCGATGAATTAATTCCTCGAGGGCCTTCTCGCTCACCTTGTCGCCAATGAGAACAGCGGCAAGCTTTGTGTCCAACTTATCTGCTAGCGCCCGCCCCCGGGATAACAGTTCAAACGAAACATCCTTCAGCCGGCCTTCAAACTGCTCGGCAATGGTCCATACAAAACTCATGGGAATCTCCTTATTATACAAGCTCTTTCGCGGCCAGGAACTCCATGAGTTCATCGACAGCCTTCACCACTCCATCCTCGCCCTGGGCGTGGACCAGTTTGCCTCCCCGAGTCACTTTGGGGGTATCTATCTTTACAACCTTGGTCGGTGAACCCTTTAGTCCTAAGGACGTAGGATCCAGCTCCATATTCTCGGTATTCAACAACTTAATTTCCGCAGCCTTGGAGGAAATCTTACCTCGCAGGGTAGGTAGTCGGGGAAACCCAATTTCTTTGACGACGGTTACAAGGGCGGGAAGCGGTACAGCTACCCGTTGGTACCCCTCCTCCATCAAACGCTCTACTACCAGACTCGCCTTAGAATCGATTTCGATCTTTGTCCCGTAGGTGACGAGGGGAATGTCGAGCCAGGAAGCAATGCCTGGCCCAACTTGGGCGGTGTCTCCATCGGTGGCTCGCTCGCCAGCCAAGATGAGGTCAAAATGACCCAGGGTCTTAATCGCCTGAGCCAGGGTATAACTGGTTGCCCAAGTATCTGACCCACCGAATTTTTTGTCGGAAACCAGGGCTCCGTTGTCGCAACCCATCGCGATCGCTTCCCGAAGAGCCTTTTCGGCGGAAGGTGGGCCCATAGTAATCGCGGTTATTGTGCCACCTAAGGTTTCCTTTATTCGAAGGGCGGCCTCAAGGGCATACAGGTCCAGGGGATTCACCACCGTTTCTACTCCCGATCGAATCATTGTTCCGGTCTCGGGATCCATTTTTACATTGCTGGTCTCTGGAACCTGCTTAATAGTTACGACAATCTTCACCTTATCCTCCCCTTAGAATAGGCCGGGCAAAAGAGCCAAGCCAACAACCGCTACCAAACCAGCAAGCAAGGAATACACAACCATTGGAATGAGGTTTGTCCGAATAATTCGGCCCTCACTTCCAAGGACTCCTACTACAGTGCTCGCGGCTACTACGTTATGTACACAAACCATGTTTCCAATCGCTCCACCGACAACTTGCAGGCCCAAGATAATGGTCCGCGAAAGACCAGCCGATTCGGCAACTTGGAACTGGAAGGACGAGAAAAGTACGTTGGACACGGTATTACTACCGGTCATAAAGGCACCGAGAACTCCAACAAAGGGTGCAACCATGACCCAAATGCTACTGAAAACCCCGGCCGCTGCTTCGGAAAGAACTCGCAACATATCGAGGTTTCCGGTACTATTGTTTCCACTAAAACGCATGACGTTGACCATTGCGACGGCAAATACCAGGGCAATGGTAGCAGGAACCATTTGTTTCAAAGACCTACCCCAGGTTTCTTTAACCGCCGGGGCTGTCATTTTATGTAAGGGAATTGTAATGAGCGCAACCAGAGTAAATGGCACGATTCCTGGCAGGTACAAGGGTTGCAAACTATACCCGAGGGTAGTTCCCAAGATGTTACGAACTGCAAAGGTTACTGCGGGAGCGGTAACCAGAGGTTTAATTCCCAACTGTCCAATTCGGGTTACGACCAACAATAGAGCAACTAAAAGGTAGGGCAGCCACGCAAGAAAGGCACTCATTTCTTTTTCGGACTTTGTTTCAATTGGTTTTACGCTCAAGTCGGCGTTTCCAATCCACCCAGCTTCCCAGGTCTTTCGATCGGCAAATTCCCAAGTTTTTTTTGGTGTCAAGAATCCAGCCTTGGCTGCGGGTACTACAATAGCCATGGCAATAAGAGAGCCTAACAACGATGGAAGCTCGGGACCGACGAATATGGCCAAGAGTAAATACGGAACAGTAAATGCGAGGCCAGCAAAAATTGCGAATGGAGCAACCTCGAAGGCTGGTTTAAAGGATTTGGTCTTACCAAAAAGGCGGGTGAGCACCATAACGATTCCTAAGGGAAGTAAAGTTCCGGCAACGGCGTGGGGAATAGCCGACCAGACCCCTACATCCTGCAAGAACTGTTCGAAGGTTAGTCCCTGCCCTGCCAATTGAGCAATGAGGTCGTCAGATCGGAGAACCGGGGCTACACCGCCCAAAATTGGGGTACCAACGGCACCAAAAGATACTGGCAGACTATCGCCGATAAGGGCGAGCACTACTGCAGCCAAGGGGGGAAATCCCAAGGTAACCAACAGAGGCCCAGCCAAAGCTGCGGGGGTACCAAAACCTGCAGCACCTTCGACGAATCCAACAAAAAGAAAGGCCACTATAATCGCCTGAATCCGTGGATCGGGACTAATTCCATAAAAGGTTTTGTTGATTTGGGCGATAGCACCGCTGTTTTTCAGGGTATTCATGAGGAGAATAGCCCCGAACACGATGATAAGAATATTGAGGGCACTGAGTGCACCTGCAACCGTCGATCCGGCGATCCACTGGGCGTTCATCCCCCAGACTCCAAAGGCCAAGACTACTGCGATGAGCCAAGCCAGGGGCATTACCCGCTTTGCGGGCCAGTTGAGTCCAACCATCATCACGATTGTGAATAGGATAGGAACCGATGCGAGAATTACTAACATACAATCCTCCTTCTAAGTGAACTCAGAGTAAACCCAGACTTGGTAGCCGTCAATATATTTCATTGAATATATTCAATGAATAGTGTCAACGAATGGTTATATTTTTATCTATATTAATAGAGCGAGAAAGAAGCTCAAAAAAAAGCCCGTTCTCATAAAAGCCTAACATTCCAGTTTTACTGTGGTAGACAAGGAGACTGGATGGCCCAACGTTCACACTGGAAAGAGAATCTCGAGGCCTATGCGTATCTGTTACCGAGCTTCTCGATAGTTGCCGTCTTTGGGATATACCCCCTTTTCTATACGATCTACGTGAGTCTTTTCCGATGGAGAATCCGTAAAGGTGACTTTTTAGGCCTGGCAAACTACGAGGCCATTTTTGGCGACCTAGCCTGGCTTGGCGTCCTTCTCGGGGCCCTGACTTTTTTTGGTCTCGCCCTGAAACTTCGGGAACAAAGCCTAACAAATATACACCAGAGATCTCAATTTCGAGGAGAGAATAGACTTCGGCTCATGACTCCGGCGCAAAGGGTCTTCTACGGGAGCTCGTGGATGGCGTTTATACTTGGCGCTGGGCTACTGTTTTTCAGCCTGCCGAACCTCTATTTTTTTGGGGATGACAAGATGTTCGACAGTTTGCGAGTGACTGTCTGGTACAGCCTAGGAGCGGTACCTCTTCAATTGGTCGGGGGACTGGCGGTCGCCTGGTTATTAAATCGGAAATTCAAGGGACGGCAGTTCTTCCGAGTAGTGTATCTTCTGCCCTATATTGTTCCGGTAGTCGCGGGTGCTGCGGTATTCGAACGACTTTTTTCCCTGCGGCCGGAGAGTTTTGCAAATCAGGTTCTTCTGGGATTAGGAATTCCGCCCCAGGAGTGGCTCTTGGAACGCCGAGGTCTTGTGACAATGTTGACCGGATGGGCCGCGGGGGAGTCAGGGAACACGGTCCTCGGCTATTGGCAGAGCTGGATCGAAGGGCCCAGTCTGGCCCTGGTGTCAATCTTGGCTTTTAACTGGTGGGTATTTACCGGGTACTACGCCCTCATATTTGCCAATGGGCTTAGTCAAATTCCAAAGGAACTCTATGAGGCTGCAGAAGTAGACGGAGCATCACGCAGATCGGTCTTTTTCCGAATAGTTCTGCCCCTTTTGAGTCCAACGACCTATTTCCTTACCCTCTTAGGGGTTATCGGAACCTTTAAAAGTTTTAGTCACATTTGGGTTCTCCGAAATAATTTGGCCGGTGGAGCCGCGGACCCCTTAAGTATCTATATCTTTGCGGTATTTTATGGTCGATCTCGTTTTGGTTACGCCTCTGCCCTCAGTATAGTACTGACAATAATCGTGCTTCTCCTAACCGTTCTTCAGCAACGGGCCGCAAAAGATCGGGTGCACTATGGTGAATAGGTCGAAAGTCAGTCCAGGGCTCGTAGGTTTCTACCTCCTTCTTGGGTTTGTAGGATTTATCGCAATGCTTCCACTGCTGTATATGGTAGCTACTAGTCTGAAAACCTACGGCGAAACCGTGACGAGGGTCAGTTCAAATCCCTTTCACCCCTTTTTTTGGCCAAAGTGGAACAATCTTCAGTTCGTCAACTATTTAGTATCCTGGCAAGAGGGTATAGGTAGCTACTTCCGCAATAGCGTAATCATTTCTACCGTTACGACCCTGGGGATCTTGGTGACATCGATCCCCGCCGCCTATGCCTTTAGCAAGTTGAGGTTCTGGGGAAAGAACACTTTGTTCACTATCCTTCTACTTACCCTTATGATTCCCGAAACAGTTTTGACTATTCCCAACTACCTCACGGTCGCAGCCTTGGGATGGATCGATTCATTGGCTGCCCTTACCGTTCCGTTTATGGCCGGTGCGTTTTACATCTTTCTCTTGCGTCAATTTTTCAGCCAGATTCCTAACGCCCTCTTAGAGTCGGCGCGTATCGATGGGGCTACAAATTTCCGAACGATGATTTCTATTAGTATCCCCTTGGTAAAAGGGCCATTGTTTACGATTTCGTTCCTCGGCTTTACCGGGGCGTGGAATGCACTTCAGTGGCCGCTGGTGGTCACTCTCACGGAAACCTGGAGGCCCCTAACTGTGGGCCTTCTGAAATTTATGAGCGAGGCCGGACCCGAAAGCCAATTAAGGATGGCCGGCGCAGCAATAGCTCTTTTACCGATAGTACTTGTGTATATCGTTGCCCAAAAACAAATTACCGATGCCATTACCCAAAGTGGGGTCAAAGGTTAGTCACAACAAGCCTCCGTACCTAGTACGGGGAGCCTATTTTTAAGGAGGAGTTACCTATGAGTAACCGAATTATTCTTGTTCTTGCAGCCCTGTTGATTATAGCAGGTGGTGTATTCGCCGGCGGTGGAAATCAAACCCCCGCACCGACGACCACGGCGCCTGCGGCGTCTACCACCCCTGCGCCTACGAATACGCCGGTGTCCCAGTCCCAGTTTTCGAACTTGGAACTTCAAGGCGTAGAAGTTCTTTTCTGGCACCAACATAGCCGAGCACGGGAAGAGGCGATGAACCGAATTATCGCCGGCTTCAACGACACCAATCCCTACGGAATAACCGTAAAAGGTGAATACGCCGGGGGCTACGGAGACATTTATAACAAAATGATCAGTGGTCTGGCCGGGGGAGTAGTACCAAACCTGGTAGTAGGGTATCAAAACCAAGCTGGTGCTTACATGCTCGCCGACGGTCTCGTTGACATTGAGCCCTATGTTGTAGATCCGGAATTTGGCTTAACTGCCACAGAGAAAGCCGATTTTATCGAAGGTATTTACAATAGCGATTATAATGCCCAATTCGATAATCAACGACTGGGCTTCCCACCAAACCGTTCCATGGAAGTACTCTACTACAACGCTGATTGGCTCGAGGAACTGGGATTTGCTGGCCCACCTAAGACCTGGGAGGAGTTTGAACGAATGGCGATTGCCGCCACCGATGCTTCAACGGGCAAATATGGCTATCCAATATCGACCGATGCATCAAATTTGTTCTCTTTGGCGATTAGCCTTGGGGGTGATGGCTATCTCAATGGCTCTGGAACGGACTATGAGTTCAATACTCCGGAAATCCGAAATGCTCTTTCAATGATGAAGAGACTTTACGATGCAGGGGCAGCTAAAAAAATCGCTGAGGCCTATGGAAACCAGACCGATTTTGGCAACCGGATTTCGTTATTTTCTATGGGATCAACCTCGGGGTTACCCTACTACGGTTCGGCAGTCGAGGCCAGCGAAGCAGGTAGTTTTGCCTGGTCTGTGGCACCAATGCCTACAAATCAATCTCGACCAGTCATGAACATGTATGGGGCTTCGGTCTCGATCCCAAAGACAAGCCCAGAAAACCAACTGGCAGCGTGGCTTTTTCTTAAGTATCTTACTTCCCCCGAGCCCCAGCGGGCATGGACAGTCGAATCCGGCTACTTCCCGGTTCGGGCATCGGTGCGAAACTCCCTCACCGACTATGTCTCTGAGAATCCCCAGTTCGGTGACGCCTTCGACATTTTGTTAAACTCCCAGATTAAGACCGAACCACCCTTCGCCAGCTACGAGGAAGTTAGAAGGTCAGTTTCCTCGACCTTTAACGAAATTCTTGATGGGGCAGATATTTCGTCCGCTCTAGATCGATTAACCAAGGAAGCAAACGAAATAAACCAGGATATGCTCCCTTAATTTCGTCTTTGATACGTGGTTTCCGCCGCCGGGAATACCCCGGCGGCTTTTTTTACGAGGTGATACATGGATGCAATGAACTTTTACCGGATGTTTTTTGCCGTTCCTCCCGAAAGACTACGAATTTTGCTCCTTATCGATGGTTTTGGAATGAACCTTTTTGAAAAAGAAGGTCATAACCTATGGTTGAATGAGTATTTTTTCGAGGAGAATCGTTCTGTCTATCCTTCGACTACTGCGGTGGCCTTATCTTCCCTTGCAAGTCTTCGGGATCCCGGCGAACTTGGAGTCACCGGCTGGACGACATGGTTGCCCAACCGGAAATCTCTTATTCAAGTACTCACTCTTGAAGAACCCGAGGCATCAATTACGAACGAAACTCTCCTTGTCCCTTCAGCCCTTGGAAAAACAGGGGTTCGAATGGTCCATCCCCGGCCCTATCTTCAAAAGCCCTATATGGGATGGACAACCGGATTAGGTCGAGCGAAAAGCTACGGTTACTCGATTGAACAGGAAAATCATTGGGCCCGGGTCACGGAGGAAGTTGTTATGGAATCGAAGGCAGGTGAACTTCTCTACGTTTACCTGCCGATGATCGATAGTTCGAGCCATTTTGACCGATGGGATGGAGAAAAAACCGCCAGAATTCTTAGAACTATCGACCACAACTTAGAATCACTTTTCACTGCCTTAACAAGGTGGTCAAAAAGTTACCATATTCCAATAGAGTTTGCTATTACTGCAGATCATGGGCTCTTGAATGTTCCTCCCGATCGATACTTTACCCTCGAAGACACCTCCCCGTGGCTGAAGCACCTCGAATGTTCGATAAGCGGAGAGGGTCGAAATCCAATCTTCCACGTAAGGCCGGGGAGGGAGGAACTTTTCTACCAGAGTTTTTTTGAAAGTCCTGAATCGGAGCATTTTTATCTTATGACTCCGGAGGAACTTATCCAGGCTGGATTATTCGGGCCAAAAGGGATTTCGGACGCCGCACGCCCCCGTTGGGGTACCTATGTTGGTCTCGCCCACGACGTAGTCTATTTGGAAGATATAACCCAGGGCCAAAAGTCAAAAAACTTCGCCGCGGTCCACGGAGGAAACCACAAAGACGAACGGCGAGTGCCGCTGTTTCAAGGGGCAATTGAATAAGTTACGTCCAATTCGCTGTAGCCAAGCACGGGAGAAAGGACTTTGGGTCCTGCTAAGTTGGGTTTTGAGATACCACATCAAAAAGCACGACTAAGGTAGCTGGAGCAGATGGCAAGAAAAGTATTGACGCACCTATTCCCCTTGGTTAACACTGTTAACAACAACGACCGATTTTCAAGAAAAAATTCTCCAGGCCGCAGAATAGCTGGTCTTTGATCGAGGTTGGAAGTCTATCTATTCGCAACGTAGGCCAGGCCCTGGGAACCTTGGGCCAGGCAATCTACAAAACCTTTTCGCGATAAAGACGAGGTTATTTCGCACCTGGTTTTTGGCCCTTACCAGATATCCCTGGCCTATGTCGAAGACTCTACCAAGGACTATCGGGATTCCGCGGACCGGACCACGACATTCCAGCCTAAGGAAATTCAGCGACCTAGGCTCCAAGCCGGTGGTCGGGCCTCCCCACGATACTGGACGTCGAACCCCCAATGGTTTGAAAACTTCCAGGATTGGGTCCGGACTTCCAAGGGTCTTGGGTTTCAACCGGAACCAGGGGGCGGAGGAAATCCGAAGAATAGTGAAAGAAACCTGGCCCTGTATCTGGGGCTTTCCCCCGGAACGATAAGGAGTAAGTCCATGAAAACGATAAAAACGTTAGGAATCCTGGTGGCCCTTCTTGCTCTGGTTGCCACTATGTGGCCGATTTTGGATACGGCGCCACGGCCGGGACAGTTAGAAAGGGTCGTTGCCGTTACCGGGGAGTCGGTAGAACTTCTGGGTTACGGTCCCTATCGAAACATGCCAAAAGACCTGGCAATTCAGGGATTTGCCCAAGATTGGATTACCCTACTCCTCGCTATACCTCTTTTACTCGTTGCCATGGTGTTTCTGGACCTGCAGTACCCTCGATCCCGGGTGTTTGCTGCGGGTGTTGGGGGTTACTTCCTTGTACAATACACGATGTATTTATTGATGGCCGCATATAACGAGTTGTTTCTTGTGTGGACAAGTCTATTGGGCTTGGGTTTTCACCTCTTTTTACGATTGATTCTGCCCTTTGTCCGGGGGGAAATTGGGGTTGGAGCCCCTGCCTCGCCTCGGTCTCGGGCCTACCTGGGCTGGTTTCTCGTGGTCAATGGGATTCTCATGGCTCTTCTGTGGTTCGGGGTCATACTTGGGCCTTTATTTGACGGATCCTTCTACCCCCAAGACCTTCAGCACCTGACCACGGCGGTAGTCCAAGGAATTGATCTTGCAATATTTCTCCCCCCTTCTATTCTATCGGGGGTCTGGTACCTGAGAGGACGGGAAACGGGGTTGTGGCTAGCACCGATCTACGCAGTTTTTCTGACCATGCAAATGATTGCCCTTCTGGCAAAAATTGTGGGCATGTCCCTCCAAGGGGCTTCGGCGGGACCGGCCCTGGTTTTTATTCCGCTGCTGGGAATCGGAGCCCTGGTAGGGGCGATTCGGGGCCTGCGGGGTCTAACTGGCATTGAGAAGGTTAGAAGCGAGAATTATGGGCGTCAAAAATAAGACTAATCCCTTGGGCCTTGGCTTTTAACCTGATTTCCTCCTCGGGCTCCAGGGGTCGATAGTCTTTTTCGGCCCGAAGCATCCAGTCGAAAAGCTGGGCATCGCCGGGGCTTACGGCGGCGGTTACGCCCTCCATCCCCAGGGTAAACCGAAGGCCCTCCAGGGCATCTTCGTAGGTTTCAACCGGCCAATACCAGGCTTTTTCTACCGGTCGGGGATGATTTGGGGGTATGGCTTGTTTACTTAAAGCCTTAAGGGCCAAAATGGCCGCTGCCCGTTCCCGGGCAAAGGGAAGTACTTTTTTGCCAAAATCACCGGCGTACCAGGTGGCCCAGTTGACCGGAAAGAGAATCGAGTCAAAGGGGTAGGCTTTTAAGAGTTCGAGAGCTGCTTCTTCGCTATGGGCAGAAAAGCCCAAGAATCGAACGTCACCCCGCTGTTTCGCCTTCATTAGGGTTTCCATTGCGCCACCGGGACCAAGAATTGTATCGACATCGGCCTTGGTGGTAACCGCATGGAGCTGGTAGAGGTCAAAATGGTTGGTCCTCAGAAGCTTTAGAGAATTGACCAGGTCATTTTGGGCCTCGGCAGCGGTACGTAACTCAGTCTTACAGGCCAAAAAGACGTCTTTTCGGTAGGGTTCCAGGGCGGGGCCCAACATTGTCTGGGCATTTCCGTAGTTCGGGGCCACGTCGAAGTAGTTTATACCCGCATCGATCGCCCGGCCAACAACGTGGTCTGAGTCCAATGCCGTCTCATTCATGACCAAAATTCCGCCAAATCCGATGACCGAAAGTCGAACTCCGGTGTTTCCGTAGGGTCTAGTGTCCATGGTGCCTCCTGGGGGTAAATTCTACGATAAATCGGGTCTTTTCGCCGGTCTCAACCCTCACTTTGCCTTCAATCTGGTGAGCCAGGCCCTGAATCAACTGAAAACCCGTAGAATGGGCACCTTCAATGTGGAATTCCGGTGATAGGGGCTGTCCGGTGTTCTCAACCACCAATCGGACCACGGAGCCTTGTAAACCACAGGACACATGGATGTTTCCACCCTCAGGGTCGGGCTGAATACCGTGACGAATTGCGTTGGTTACCAGCTCGTTGACAATCAATCCAAAAGGAACGGCGTAGGCCGGCGAAAGATTCATAGACTCCAAAGAAGTAGAAATATTTGCCTTCGATGCCGATAAGGAACCTGCGGCCGACTCGATGACCCTTTGAAGAAAGGTGGAAAGATCAAAATGGTCTTGGCCCTCAGACCCCAAGAGAAGTTCATGAACGTGGCGAATGGTATCGATCTGGCTACGAATCTCGGATAAATCGATGTCTTTTGACGTTTCGGTAAAACTCACCAGTCCTAAAATCGAAAGTAGGTGATTTTTTACCCGGTGATTGGTCTCCTTCACCAGCATCTCCATCTGCCGTTTGGTTTTTTCCAGTTCCGTCTGATCATAGGTAGTGCCGATAAGCTCGGTCACCTGGCCATCTACAAAAATAGGGGCCACCGAACTGTTCAAGTACCGAATATCCCCCGAAGTCCCAAGGACTCTCCACACCACGTTGTACCGAGAAACCCCGGCCATGGCCTGGCGAAATATTTTTTCAATCTGGTCTCGATCGTCGGGATGGGTAATTTCCCGCCAGTCTTCGATCTTTTTCAACTTTGCCAATTGGTCGGAGCCAAGAACGGTAGCCAGGTTTTCATTCGACTCCATAGCGCCAGATTCCAAAGAATAGGTCCACAGTCCAAGACGAGCACTGTCCACAGCCATCCTAAGCTTCTGAAGGGCCGACTTCAATTTACTTTCGGCCTGGTGGAGGTTGGTTACATCCTGGGTCATGACCTGGCCACCAATAACCTGTCCGTCCTCGCTGTAAATGGGCCCAGTAATAACTCGGTGCACACCTTTGTTATAGGCAACCAACGAATCTCGCTTCTCCCCGGCCAAGGCTGCCTGCAGGGCTGGCTCGTCCCGATCGGCAATTTCGGGTGGGTACAGGTCTCGGAGAGTCTTTCCCAAAAAGTCCGCCTCGGATATACCTGTTTTGGCCAAACCCATGCCACCCACAGCGGTGTATCGAAGGTCGGTATCAAAGAGGGCAATTATGCCATTGGGAAAACTGTCCACCAGGGCCCGGTACTGGGCCTCGCTCTTTTGGAGGTCCAGAAAATGTTGATACTCAACTGTCACATCCCGGGCGGTGGATATCATAAAATTTTGCTCGGGAATGGGTATATTCTGGGCAGTTACGTAACCGGTCGAACCATCTTCGTGGGTCACCAAGATATTTTGCCACTTCATCCTTTGGGGATCGCCGGACTGAACGTCAGCCATTATCCGGGCAGATATTTTTTGTCGAAATTCCGGATCGGGATAGACCTTCTGAAAAAAAGTTGGAATATCGTCAAAAACTCCCCGAGACCATCCATAGGCATTGATAAACCCCTCGTTCATGTAAGTAGCCTTACCTTGGTCGATGTAGTTTACCGATAGCCCTAGGGGAAGGTTGTCCAAGATAGTTTGAATAAAATGATTCCGGGCTTTAAGTTCGGCCTCGGTTTTTTTATGGGCTTCGATTTCGGCTTCCATAGACGTACGAGCCTGAAAAAGTTCAAAGGCTGTTCCGATGGTCTCTAAAAGTACAAACTCCTGGGAACTCTTTATGACGTACCCGTAGCGGGTTATGCCTTTGACCTTTTCTACCATCGCTTGCTCGCTATGGCTTGTGAGAAACACGATGGGAAGCTTCTTGATTTGGAGGATTTCTTGTGCCGCTTGAGTACCGTCGATTCCACTACCCAGATTGATATCCATAAGCACCAGATCAACAGTATTGCTCTTTCGTACAGTCTCTATCGCCGACTCACCATTGTAGGCAATCTGGACCTCGTAGCCGTTCTTCTGAAGGATCCCGGAATGACTAAGGGCCAGAATAGCCTCGTCTTCTACAAGCAGAATTGTTTTTACTTTTGACCTACCCATCGTGAGCCTATTGTAGCACAATGGAGGGGTCTTGTACCTTCTGGATTAACAGATACCTCAATTCTTCCGGGTTTATTCCCCACGTCCGCCCGAAATGGTCGTAGAGAAAGTCCGAAAGCTCAAGAAATTTCAAAAACGCCCCTTCCCCTCGTGGCACCAATACCTCTAAATACTGTGGATATTTACCCCGATTTGCCAGCAACTCCCAGAATTTTGCCCCTACTTTGAGCCTATCCATGAGAACCCGGGGAATCTCGCCGGTTTCAAGGATCTCATAGGGTGGCTCGGAATTGTAGACCATTCCCCACTGGGCGTCATGACGATGCAAAGTTGTTCCCGGTAGGGCCTTGAGAATTCCTAACTGAATTTCGGCAGGACCTAGGGCATAGAGGGTGTCAAATCCACGGGCGAAACTTTCTATACTTTCTCCGGGCAGACCAATGATGAGGTCGGTGTGTAAAATGGCGTGGCTGGAATGGAGGAGAAACTCGAGATTTTCTCGGGTCTTTTGTTGATCTTGTTGCCTTCGAATCCGGGTTGCGGTTTGATTATCGTAGGTTTGAATTCCCACCTCCAACCGAAGAGTTCCAGGCGGAAACTTGGCCACAAGTTCCCGAAGACTCGCAGGAAAACGATCGGGGACAACCTCAAATTGAACGTAAGCTCCCGGGTTTTTACCCGAAGAAAGGAGCTGGAGGAAGAACTCCAGGGTTCGTTTTGCTCGATCTATTTTTTGATTAAAGGTCCGGTCGATAAGTTTGAAATACCGTCCACCTTCACTGTAGAGCCTTTGCACCGCTTGCAGAACCGGCTCTAAGGGAAAGAATCGAACCTTACCCGGCAAGCCCGAGAGACAGAACTCGCACGAAAAGGGGCAGCCCCGGCTGGTCTCCACGTACAAAAGTCGATTCTGCAGATCAGCCGGCCCCAACAACCGGTAGGGCAACTGCACCTGACTCAGGTCCGGCAGAGGCACGTCCCGCACTCGAAGCCCCACCCCTGGCACCCAACCAGTGGCCGGCCTTGGTCCAGAAGCTCCCGCACCAGGGGCCCAAGAGCCAAATCAGCCTCGCCCCGCAGAAGAACATCGACATTCTCAAACAGTGGGTGGTCCTCGGGCAGGTAACTGGCTTCGGGCCCCCCAAAGATAATCCAGACCTCGGGCATAGCTACCCGTAGAGCAGCAACAAGTTCGCGACTTTCTTTGTGGTTCCAGATACTCACCGAAATACCGACTATTCGAGGAGCCAAGGATATTATCGCTGCGGCCAAGGCAGGCACCCCTAACCGGCGGGTTCCTTCCAGAATGCAGGCCCGGGGCTCCAGTTCACCCAGGTTCGCCAGGAGGTAGCGAAGACCAAGGTTTCCGTGAATATAGCCGGCGTTGACCGAAACGAGGACAAGGATAGGGTCGATCGTATTGCCAACCCGGGGAATACCCTGGTACAACGAGGAATCTGGATTCATACTGGAAGTGTACCAAAATCCAAAGGAGATACCCATGGCCCCTCGCTTAAGAAGAAGTAAAATCCTCGCACTTTTAGTTCTTGTAATTGCTACCCTGCTATTGTCTGGGTGCTTTCCCGGAGAAATTCGCCAAGCCGATACCTCCCCTCCCGGCTTCTTTCGGGGCATTTGGCACGGGTGGATTGCGCCTGTGTCGCTCATTGTACAGCTGTTCAATTCGCAAGTTCGGATTTATGCACCGAACAACAGTGGGTGGTGGTACGACTTCGGCTACTACATCGCGGTCATAAGTGGCTTTGGAGGACTGTCCTTAGCCCGAAAGAAAAAATCATCCCCCCGAAATAACGGCCGATACGGCGACTAAGACCGGTGAGAAAAGCCAATCGTGGGTTACCCAAAAACGAAGTCCTGGTCCTCCTAGGATCTAGAGCGTAAAGGGAACCGCGGTCTTGGTCACCGGATTGACCCGAACTCCATTACGGGAAAGGGAAAAAGGAACGAATAAGACTAAGAACGATTGTTGTTCTTTTCGTCCTCGGCTTGAAGGGCCTCCAACAATAATTGTGGGCTTGGGGCCTGCCGAAGTAGGGCATGAATTTTCCCCGGGTCGGCCCCCAGAGCCCCAAGAAGCTCTTTTTGAGTTTCTCGTAGCATTTTAAATTCTTCAGGCGAAATATCGAGGGGCTTAAAGGAGTCGGATTTCATGTAATCCTTGAGGGAGTTTTGAATACCCCGAAAGAGGTTACTATCGAGGAAGGAATTGAGCCAGGGGAAATCTCCCTCCCCATCCTTGTCTTCTCTTTCTTCATCGTCTTTTGGAAAGGTCAGGTGGGCAAGGTCTCGTGTCATGTCTATCTTTGCCTGCTTGTCGATGGCCAGGGCCTCGATTTGTTTCTGAAGTCTTTCAATAACTTGGTTTTTCTCTTCGATCTGCCGTTGATGGTCCCGCGATCGTTTTTTTTCTCGGGCGCTCACCCAGCGCATGTAGGAACCTAATTCATCTGCATCCCCGGCTAAGCGGTTCAGGATCGATGACAGACGCACCAAAAGATCGTTGTCATCTTCCTCTGGGTACCGGACTCGGTGATCAATTTCGCCCCAGGCCTCTTCAAAGAGGGTACGAACCTGAACCTCTACCAGGAAATCTTCATTTTTTGGCCGGGTTCGTAGCAGGTAGTGTACCGATCGGTAGCCATGTTTATGTTCCAAGACCTGACAGTTATTTTTTCGGTAATAGTCGATTATGCGCTCCGAATCCCCATAACGAACGTAGGCGGTAGGGGTCTCTGCCAGGTCCCAGTTTTCGCAAATATACCGGTGTATTCCTTGCCAATCTTCTTTGAACAAATGTAAAGCCCGAATTCCAACCAGGTCGGTGAGCTGGTCCCGGTAGTTTTCCAGGTGAATATGGCGCTCGGAGTCATCGATTCGTTTGCGCACAACCTTTGACAAGACATGATCAGTAGATTTAATGCGGTAGTTCAGGGAGTGAATCGCTGGACTTCCGAGCATGTGGTCGATAACCGTACGGCCCACAGTATCCAGAGTCGGCCGCAATTTTTCGTAGTGCTTTTCTATGGCTTTGAGTTCTTCCCAGGAAAGGCCAAGCCGGAGGAAGTCTTCTTCTTTTAACGAGAAACGGTTCAGTAGGTCGGTCTTCCGCATAGGCCTAGGATACCCTCATGGTTTGGATTAAATTTAGTTCGGGGCCTAATCTATGCTGTTCTTCTTCGAGATTATAATCGTCCTGAAGTCCAAGCCAAAACTGGGCAGAGTTGCCAAAATACTTCGAAAGCCTAAGAGCCGTATCCGCGGTAATTCTTCGTTTTCCTTGAAGAATTTGGGAAATTCTCGTTTGCGGAATCTTTATTTCTTTTGCCAATCTATAAGCCGAGATAGCAAAGGGTTCAAGAAATTCTTCTTGGAGTATTTCTCCAGGGCGTATGTTCGGTAGCTTTTCCATTGAGTCTCCCTCAACCTTTAATGGTAATCGACGATTTCTACTTCAAAAGCATTTCCGTTTTGCCATTGAAAGCATAGTCTCCACTGGGAATTTATACGGATGCTGTAAAGAACCTCTCTATCTCCCTGCAAAGATTCTAGTCTATTGTTCGGTGGTATTCGTAAATCATTCAAGTCTTGGGCATTATTCATAATTCTTAACTTCGTTCTGGAGGTTTTCTGAATATCGATTGGTAGCTTCAGGGACACAGAACCGCTCCAAATTTTTTCGGTTTCTTTAGATTTGAAGCCCAGAATCATAAGACCAAGAGTAACTCTCAATACTACTATCGGCAAGAGATATTACTTTCAGATCCTTTGCCTACCCCTGGAACTCCTGGATGTCTGCGATATGATCCACTCATCGGAGAAATTTCCATGAAAAAGATGATTATTTTATTAAGCATTTTTGGCTTATGTTTCTTCCCCGGATTCACCCAAAACCTGAATATTGGGGTCAACCTCGGGGGCCTGCACGATTACGGAACCGAACTGCCCTTCGTGAACCTTATGCACAACGCCAGGGTCTGGTATACAAAAGACGCCAATAACCCCTCGGGCCCATGGAACTCCGAGCAGATAGCAAAGATTGCCCTTCGCCCCGACGGCTACCCTACTTCGATTCCTCAAACTGTCCCCGGAACTCGCTTTCCCCAACAGGTCGCCACTATTTGGGCTATAACCGACGGATGGCCCGCGGGCACCTACACGGTCTTGTGGGACGGAACCGGCGCAATAAGAATCCAAGGGATACAAGGAACCCCACCGGTGGCTGGAAATTCGCAAGCCAACGGCCGGCTTCAATTTGCCCTTCCTAATCCCCTTGGAAATCAAGTCGAAATGATTATTACCCGGTCCGAAGAACGAGACCCGGTTCGGAATATACGGGTCATTATGCCCGGCCACGAGCAGACCTACCAACAGGAACCATTTAATCCCCGGTGGATCGAGCGGGTACGACCCTTCTCGATGGTCCGGTTCATGGACTGGGGGGCGACCAATAACTGGGGCCAGCCCGATCCTTGGACCTGGGACGACACCCGCCTGTTTACCTGGGCCGAACGGGCTACCCTGGACCACTACACCTGGGCGACTGAAAAAGGAATCCCCTATGAAATGATGATCCGCCTGATGAACGACTACGACCTCGACGGTTGGGTTACAATTCCCCACCGGGCCAGTCCGGAGTACATTCGGTCTATGGCCGAGCTCTTTCATCGTACCCTCGAACCCGGACGAGTTTTAACCGTAGAGTATTCAAACGAACTATGGAACTGGATGTTCGGCCAGGCCCAGTGGCTGAATACCTTCGGCGACCAGAGCCAAGTGTGGCCCGAGCGAATTGTTCCATCGATACAGCGGGCCTTAGATATTTTTTCCGAGGTCTTCGGGGATAATTCCCCTCGCCTCCGCCGGGTAGTTGGGGTGCAAACCGCCTGGTTGGATGTGAGCCAACGAATTGTCTTCAACATGCGGCCCGGTAGTTTTGACGCCGTCGCACCGAGCTGGTATTTCGGGCTTTCCGAGGAGGCGGATGCTGAACTCGACCGACTAGGAAACCGGGCAACCCCCCGAGACATTGACCGATTGGTGCGCCGGTCCTGGGAAACCAACGAGAAGCAATGGATCCAGGATGTCTACTACGAGATAGCCCAACCCTTGGGCCTGCCCCTGACTTTCTACGAGGGAGGACAGCACCTGACACCTACTCCTTTCGGCGAGGAACCAACCTACGCCCGAGCCTTGGTCGATATTCAGCGGGATCCTCTTATGTTGGGGTTGTATCGGGATTGGTTTGCCTTTCTCAAAACTTTCGTTCCTCGGGGCCAGGAAGAGGAGTTTTCCTTTTTGCACTTTTCGTTGGTAGGGGCTCGAAGCGCCCAGTACGGTAGCTGGGGTATGTTAGAAACCCTCGACCAGGACCTATCCAGGGTTCCGGCTCCTAAATGGCAGGCGATTTTGGAGCAGGTGGGGACCCGTTGACCTTGTTGTAGTAATCAATGGCCTTACTCAGCTCGCGCATGCAGACCCGGTCATAGTCTTCGATCATGACAATGACCTGGTCCTTACGCAGGCTTGAATCCCTTCGCAACAGAATTGGAAAAATGCTATGGGTCGCTAAAATGAGTTGATACTTCTTCGAAAGGGCACCAATAAGGTCGTTCCAAAAAAAAGACTGGGCCGCGAGCCCCAGATGATTATCGACCTCGTCCAAGAGCAGGGTTGGACGGATATCGATTGGCAACTTATAGGTTGGAAAGCGACTTTCAAAGGAATTTACAATTTCGTTGATGAGCCCTATCCGCTTTTCACCCTTAGACCGGAGAAAGGCATTGGACTCCAAGTATCCGGTTCGCAGAAAAGACGTATCCGAATCGCTGACAAAATCCTGGAAAAAAACCGGTTGGCCATCCCAGGCAATTTCGGCCTTGTAATGCAGTTGGGTGGCAACCGCTGCATCCGACCACCCTCCTCCGCCACATCCGGTCAACTGGGCCATGGTCGAAAGCATTGTCGATTTTCCCGAGCCATTAGGACCAAAAAGAATGTTCAGTCGAGAGGAAAAGCGGTGAGTTCTTCGGCCAATACCTTCCAATTTGGTGGGGAACCCAGAGGAAAATCCCAAGGACGAAATCATTCTTACAACCTCTTCTCCCCGGTCAGGGACTGAATATCGGTGATATCTTGGGTGGTTTCGAGAACTCCGAGGTACTCGCCCCCTTTACCCCGGAGAGCGTAGTATGAAATGAGGATTTTTCGTCCCTTGTAGTCCAGCCAAAACTGAAAACGATCTTGTTTACCACTTTTGAGGTCTTTCAGAATTTCTTCGACCCGATCTACACTTTTTGGAGGATGGCACTTCGAAACTTCGCGCCCTAAAATTGCCGGGTGCCGGGCAAAAACCCGGTCGGGGGTGTCGGAAAAGAACCGAACCCTGTCTTCGTGGTCAATGAAGGTACAGTCCAGGGGGAGGCTACTAAAGATGCTCGCCAACTGAGGGACCGTCAAATTCCCCGTCGTACTTGTAAACCCTACAGCCGGTAGGGTTTCTCCCTGTTTGGCAGCCAAGTTAGACAACCCGTGGGCGGCAAGCCTTTCGATCAGGGGATAGAGAATGTGGAGCTCCCGATACACCAGGGTTCGGGTATCCAGGCTGTATTTCCCAAAGTCCCGGGTAAACTGGTCTTTCTTGTCCAGACTCCAAGACCGGAGATCCTTTAAAATTTTTCGCCCCATGGCGAGGATATCGTCCTGGATCGACCACATTAGACTGGTACAGTTGTGTTCCTTGGAGGTTTGCTCGAACCGGGGGAAAATTTCGTTTTGTAGGGCCGAATAGTGGGCTGCTTGCACCTGCAAAGCTCTAGCAAGTTCCCCCTTTAGGGTTGAAAGGCCAGAAAAATCCCCTGCCACCATCTGCTTATAGAATGGCCCCATCGCTCGTTGGGCCTTTTCGATATTCCCGGTATGAGTCACAAGGGGAAAAAGAAAGGAATCGGTCGGGTAGCTAGACAGAGCCTGCCGGTCGAGGCCTTTTCCGCAGGCTCGAATAAAGCGAGAAGCCCAGACTTTTAGGGCTTCTAGGTTGGACGCTTCTTGGGCGATGTGATGAATAACCCAGTTGACCTCATAGGCTCCCGCCTGATCGAGAGCACCTAGGTACCGATCGAAATGGTCCCGGGTAGTTTGTCCCGCCAGCAGGCCACGGCCGTAGGCTAAGAGGTCCTGTAACAGTTGATCCGAGTTTTGTAGAAATTCCGCCATAAGCTCAAGGGTGGTAGATTTCGCCAAGTCTGTCCATAGGCCGATTTATCTTTGGGGACATAGAGGGGCCCTCTAAAAAAACTTATTATAAACTATCTCGCAATTATACTTTATTGCGGTGCAATGACCAACTAAATCATATAAATAGATTTTAAAGGTCCCCTCTATCCCTTGTTAATGAATACAAAATCTACTAAAACGAAGGTATGAAATGGTTCAAACAAACACGCTTACGAGTAAAATTACTCCTTTTGATAGTTCTCCCACTTCTGGGTTTCGGTGGATTTTTGGCTACAACGATTGGGAGTCAAATCGCTCAAGTCCAAACATCCCAAAAAATCGACTCATTAGTCCAGGGGGCCGTTAAACTCAGTGCCCTTGTCCACGAGACCCAAAGGGAACGAGGAATGACCGCCGGTTATATGGGGAGCCTTGGTGCCTCTTTTACCCAAGAACTGGCAACCCAACGGCCACGAACCGACAGGGCCTTGGAAGAACTGCAGTCCTTCGTAGAAAGTCTCGGTGAGACAGGAAGTACCGAACTGGTTGCATTGGCGAATGGCCTGGTGAATATTTCGGACATCCGGAACTCTGCCGATACCTTCGCCCGACCCTCGGCTCAAATTATTCCTTACTTTACCACTTACAACCTTCAGGCCCTCGAGTATATTTCCCAAATTTCCAGCCAATCAACCGACAAAAACCTCACCACGTCGATCCAAGCTTACGAATATCTTTTGGAAATAAAGGAGAAAGCCGGCCTCGAACGTGCAACCCTAAGCAACGTTTTTGCCGCCGACACATTTGGTCCTGGGCAGTTCGATCTGTATTTGGGACTGGTGGCGGCGCAAAACGTACACTTACAACGATTTAATGGACTGGCTACTCCCGAGCAAAACCGTCGATACGTTGAGCTCATGAATACTACGGAAATTCAAAAGGTTTCGAGGTTCCGCGATACGGCCAACTCCTTTGGAGTTCGAAATCAAACTTTGCGACAACTCCTGGTGGAACTAGGGCGGATAGCTGGGGGGATTCCGGACCCCGAATCCCTTCAAGGGGTTCTGGTAGCCTATCGCAATCTTCCAAGTCTGCCCCAATCGGCGACCGATAGTCTTCAGGCAATTCAAACGGCGGTGACCCAGGGGAACTATTCCCAAGATTTCATGGCTGCGTTGACAGCCCTCGCTCAGAAAGATAATTTTGGAGTCTCCAGTGAGGATTGGTTCAACGCATCAACGGCTCGAATAGATGCTCTCAAGGTCTTAGAAGATGAACTCGCCCAAGGGGTCCTGGACATTTCTCGTAACCTCAGGGTTTCGGCCCAACGACTTCTGGGGGTGGTCAGCGTTATAAGCCTCGTCTTCTTGGTTTTCTTATTTATCCTGGTAGGCTTCACGGTCCGAATAATTGTTGAGCAAATTGGCGGAGAACCCCACGACGTACTCGCGATCATGGAGCTGGTTTCAGCGGGGGACTTGAGCAATCGGGTTCTCTCGTCTGCCTCCGGGCTGACGGGGATTCGCAAAGGTTTACAGGATATGGTCGTACGCCTTCGGCAGATTATTTCTGAAATCGCGGAGTCCGGGAAGGCAGTATCAGCGGGTAGCCACGAGTTATCGATGCTTTCCCAACAAATGGCCGAGGGTTCCAGCGAGCAGGCGGCCAGTGCGGAAGAAATTTCTGCCTCAATGGAAGAAATGAATGCTTCGATCCAACAGAATGCCGACAATTCCCAAGAAACCGCAGAAATCGCCCGAAAAGCAGCCCAAGAAGCTCTCAGCGGTGGGGAGTCGGTCCGACAAACCGTCCAGGCCATGCGAGATATAACCGAGAAAATTGCAATTATTCAAGAAATTGCCCGAAATACAGACCTCTTGGCCCTCAACGCCGCGATCGAAGCGGCCCGAGCCGGGGAGTACGGAAGAGGATTTGCTGTAGTCGCTTCCGAAGTTCGAAAACTCGCAGAACGAAGTAAAATCGCGGCCCAAGAAATTGGAGAACTTTCCCAAGCTAGCGTGGCGGTAGCCGAAAACGCCGGAGCGGTGCTTGCAGACCTAGTTCCTATTATTCAGCAGACCGCATCTTTAGTCGAGGAAATTAAGAGCTCCAGCCGAGAACAGCAAAGTGGCACAGCTCAAATATCAAGCGCGATCCAGCAGCTAGACAAGGTCGTTCAGCAAAGTGCTACCCAGTCCGAGGAACTGGCCTCGGTAGCCGAGGAGTTTTCGGCCCAGGCTGCTCAGATGGTCGATACAATTTCTTATTTCTCCCTGGAAAACGCAGAGCAAGCGGTTGCCCTTCCTAAACTAATTAGTTAGACTAACTAATTAGTTCGTACCCCAGGAGCCCCCGTGTCTACGCATCATACTCACACTAAGTCCCAGAATCTGCGTATAGTTGTTCAGCTTTTCTTTCTCGTCCTTTTCTTTATTCTCGTTTTTTCTAAAAAGGCTCAAATGTGGATGCCCATTTTTGCTTTTGGATTTATCGCTTCGTTACGATTTAGCCGCTTCTACTGTGGCTGGATATGCCAGATGGGAACCCTATTTCGGGGTTTAAACTGGGTAAAGAAGAAACTCAAACTGCACCAATTTCATCCACCGAAGTCTTTCGAAAATCCTGTGGTCCGGTGGATTTTTCTCAGCCTCACGGTAGCAACGATGGTCGTTCTCCAGATAGCGGGACTGCGTTCCGACATCTTGGTATATATAACCATTCTATCGGTCGTAGTAACGCTCTTTTTTCATGAGAGCTTCTGGCACAATGTCATTTGTCTCTAGGGGTCGATTTTTCCCTTTCGACCCGCTCGTCGAACCGAAGGGTCGTCATCGATGAAGAAGGCTGTATTCGTTGTGGACGCTGCGAGCGGGTATGTCCATCCAAAACAATTAAGATAGTAGAGGATAAAAAACGGCGGATAGAGCACCCAAACTGCCTGGTATGTGGGGAATGTATTTCCGTATGTCCTGTGAAAGTGATAAAGTATTCTTGATGACCCAGGGCGAGCGGCTAATAAAAGTATTGAAAGACCTACGCGAATTTGGAGACCCCGAATCTCCTGCCCTTGCCCACGGCATATCCGTAGCTCAGGTAAAAATCCTCGATGTCCTTGCCGATAGCGAGCCCACAACTATTAATGCGATTGCCCAAGCCTTAGGTCTTACCCCACCTACCGTGAGCGTCGCGGTTGGAAAACTAGAGCGTATGGACCTCGTGTACCAGAAGTCATCGAATGACGGCAGGCCCAACCTGCGGGTAATTAGTATGGGAGGAAAAGAAATTCAACAGAAAATTCACGAGTATCGAGTCGCAAAGATCCAATCCCTACTACTGCCACTCACTTCCGACGAGAGAGAAAGTCTCCTGAGCCTGTTAGAAAAAGCGGTGGCCGGTGGCGCAACTTCCTCCCTCAGTAGTACTCACCCCCTTGAAACCCAAGGGTGATAGGCGTGAGGGTGAAGGACAGAATACTTGAGTTCTTCTTAAAGTTTATACCCGAGGCCTCGAGGTTTCCGACAAACTCTCTAGCCAGTTCGGGAGACTCGATTGTACAGAGTAGAAACAACTGCTCCCCCTCCCGGGCAGTCTTGCTATTGAGAAAGCCGGTGAATAGACTGAACTCGCTTTCTAAACTCCTACTCATATTTTTCGATTCGACAATAGAGGCTGCCGTGACTCCAATAGATTGGAGGGCAAGAAATACATCTTCTTTGTAGTCGATGTCGGACAAAGTAATTGCTAGCTGGAACATTTTTGAACCTCTCTCATCTATCGTTTGTGGGCCTTTAAATTGTTGCAACGCAACAACTCGGGATTCTAAGGGCGTAACTCATGGGGCTTGATCCACCTCACCGGCTTTTTTGAGCGCCCTACGGGTGAGCAAAGGACCAATTATTTCGGTCAATACCGTGGTCATGAGCAAGATATTTATTACTGTTACCGCCAAGTCGATTCCTGCTTGCCCGTATCGGGTTTGGGTAAACTCCCTCTGCGTTGCCAAGGCGAGAGCCAAGGCCACACCAACCTGGGGCAAGAGGCTAAACCCAATTCTATTTCGAACCGATTTTTGCGCTCTTCCCAAATAGGCCCCGAGGGTCGCTCCGCTTACCTTCCCCAGGGTTCGGGCAAAGAAATAAGCCAGGCCCAAGATTCCCAAAGACCCAACCAAACGAATATCCAGGTGGGCGCCACCAAGAATAAAGAAAAGAGCCAAAAACAGAGGAGAATAGGCTTCCATGAGTCCTTCGCCCTTTTTGGCCAAGATAGGCGACCCGTTAACGACCACAGCGCCAAACATCATAATGGCCAAGAGTTCACTTACTCCGAGTATCTGTGTAAGTCCCAGCAAGCCAAATATCGCAGCGGCCAGAAACATAAGAATCCAGTCGTTGTTCCGGATTCGCCGGAGCATAACCACGAAGACCAAAGCTCCAAGGGCTCCTATACCCAGGGCAATTACCACGGACAAAGCCGCAGTACCCAGGGTTTGCAGGGGTTGTAACCGCTGCCCTAAGAGTGAAGCGGATACGAAGGCTTGAACAAACACATAGACTATGAGAGCCAGGGCATCATCGAGGCCAACGACTGCCAAAATCGTAGAAGTCAGGGGCCCCCGGGCCTTATACTGGCGAATTACCGCTACGGTCGCAGCCGGGGCGGTAGCCGAGGCGACTGCTCCCAATAGAAGCGACATATTCAAATCTGCCCCAAGACCATAGAAAAGGGCCAGAAACACTACGGCAAAGGTAAAAACGACCTCAAAAAAAACAATGAAACCAATACTACGACCGAGCTTTTTTATTACGTCCCAACGCAACTCGATACCAATGAGGAACGAGATTATTCCTAAAGCTATGCTCGTCAGGAATTCTAAATGTTCGAGCACCCCTTCGTTGAGGAACCCAACGGTTCCAAATAAGACTCCCAGGAGGACGTACCCGGTAACCTCGGGAATTCTCATCCAGCTGGTCAGGCCCTTCGTGCCGTAGGCGGCGAGGAATATGGCCGCCAGGTAAATAAATAGGTTGATTTCCATGGGGTTACCGACCTTAAAGGTTTTCGAACTGGGTTAAGACCTCTGCGGCAGTGGTTGCTTTAATAAGAGCTTTGCGGCGTTCGGGATTTTTAATTACCAGGGTAATCTTTGAGAGAATTCTTAGGTAGTCATTCTGGCGATCTGCCGGTCCCCCTATGAGGATAACCAAGGAAACGGGCAACTTATCTAAGGAATCCCAGGGGAGAGCTTCCTTAAGAACCCCAAAAACTACAAAGAATTCTTGAATATCCGGTAACTTTGCGTGGGGAACCGCTACGCCTAGACCAAGTCCCGTACTCATTATGTTCTCGCGATCGAGAACCGTAGGCAAAAAATCGCCCTTGTCCGAAATGTATCCAAGAGCACCGGCCCGCCGGGCTAGGTAGGTTATTGCCGACTCTTTGTCCGGGGCCTGGAAAAACTCGACCCCCTCGGATTTCAGGTAATCGCTAATATTCATTTTGACCTTCTTGGTTGTAGAGTATTCTTCTGAGGAAGTTTCTTCAAGCGGGTGAATTCGTGTTAATGTTTACCTGAATCCGTATAAACCATCCAGTAATCCACTCCCCCATAAAATGGAGTGCATATAATTTACATTTGATACCTGGAAGTCATCTTAAAATGTAGATCAGACTGATTTTTGGAGTAGCTCAGCTAC
>Ga0210043_1000637_pt1 | contig 36433 bp, 37 predicted proteins | sample CryGeymet201501t_FD_183990 | JGI IMG/M metagenome (GOLD analysis project Ga0210043, IMG submission 183990) | Groundwater microbial communities from Crystal Geyser aquifers in Utah, USA - Crystal Geyser metaG 2015-01t (SPAdes) (version 2) | ecosystem: Environmental > Aquatic > Deep subsurface >... | reverse complement strand
AACTCCCATATATACCCAAACCTTCGTCTATATCGACTCTATACCACCCCATCTCGATCGCCAATATCCCTGTACTTAACCATAAAACATTCGTATAACCTTCTATTAGATAAGGTATTACGCATCAACTGAAATATCCATATCATCTATCGGACTTTTTACCTTGCTCATGAGTTTCCGCGACACATGGGTGTAGATCTCGGTCGTCTTGGAACTACTATGGCCCAGGATTTCTTGTATTATCCTTAAGTCTATGCCCTTTTCCAATAGGTGTGTTGCGTAACTATGCCGCAGAGTATGCACCGTAACTTTCTTTTCTATCCTTGCGTCCTTGCAAGCGGTGGAAAATACATTTTGAATACTCTTGGCTGTATATTTTCCACCACTCTGGCCTGTAAAGAAAAACGAGTTGGGGTGGTAGGCCAGCATATAGTGCTTCGCCATCCGCTCTATAGTAATAGAAAGGGGCACCTGACGATCCTTTTTTCCCTTGCCTTGGCGGACGTTTATTACCGACCGTTCGAAGTCGATATCGATGGTCTTTAGGTTTATCGCCTCGCTGATTCTTAATCCCGCGGAGTAGATAAGCGCGATTGCCATACGATGTTTTAAGTTCTTTATACTGCCGATAATGGCCTGGACTTCTGACTCATCTAGAACCTTGGGGAGCGTCTTTTCTCTTTTCGGACGCATCGAGAGCTCGGGCATATTCTGTTTTGAGACCTGTTCTACATAGAATTTTATTGCATTGACTGCCATGTGTTGGTACGCAGTTGAGACGCGCTTTTCGGAAACAAGGTAATTGATATATGTAGTCACCTGGTCACTAATGCTGCCGGGTACCGACTTGGAATATTGGAGGAACCACCCAATATGATACGAGTAGTTCTTTATGGTATTCCGGCTGTACCGCCTTCGTTCGAGGTGGTCTAGCAGATCTTGTGGTATTGGTGGCTTTACCTTCGGTTCATCGGAAAAGACGACTTCGCCGAATTGCGATAGCTTTTGGAGGAGCTGTCCCCGTACCCCGTTTCCCGCCGGGACCATCCAAGTCCTCCGGGCCGGGTCGTAGCGCCTGCCGGGTAGGGTCTTTACGGCTTCTACCAATGCGGGATCATAGGCAAAAGAAATCTGGAAAACCGTATCTTGAAGGTCGATTTCTATTTTGGGCCGGTACAGTGAAGCCATTTTTGCTCCTTGGATCGGGGCAATTATACCACGGTGATTCCGGGTTATCCCCAATTGTCGAATTCGAGGGAGAATCTCTTTGGAGGGTAGCATGGATTCTTGACCCAAAGCTGCCGCCTGCTGATCTCAAATTTCTAAAAGGTCAGGTGGCAGGAAACCACCGGAATCGGTGGTAGTTTTGACCGGAATACTCAATTATCCGAATTACTTCACTAGGTTCCGTGAAAATAGCGGTCCAAACAATGTCCAATATGGCGCCAATTGCCAAGAACATATTGCATAAAAATTTATGCGTATCAATCTGGAAGAGTACTGGAATTCCCGCAATAGTTACCCAGCTTCGCTACCCCACGACATATTCCCCCGGAATTTCGACCAAGACTTTTCTTTTACACGAATTGAGTTTTCGATAGTCGGTTAGGCCGTGGTACTGGAGTACACCAACGATGATCGAGGGGTCAATTTCTAGCTGCCTCGATACTAGGTCGATTCGGGATTCCGACAAGTAGTGGGCGAAGGGTGTTGCTAGGCGGATTATGTCTTGTACTCGTAGATATCCTTCTGCTGCCTGGTCGGCTTCTTTTTCTAATGTGCTTGTTTCCTTTACAGACAGGTCGTCGAGGAAACTTTGGTCTTTCATTTTAGGAAGATGCAGAAGTACGTGGGCAATTTCGTGGGCGAGGGTAAACCAGAAGTTGTCGACCCTGTCGTACCAGGCGGTGTACACAATTGCCGGATTGTCCTGGTCCCAGAAACAGGCCCCATCAAGATAAGTTTTGGAAAGATGGGAGAGAACGAAGAACTTGAGGCCGGCATTTTTTAAGTCTCTAAGGATGTCTCCGATTCCGGTTGATCGAAAAGTGTAGGCTGAAAGTTGGCTCGAAATTGCCCGGAGTTTTTCCTCGGAGTATGGGGGTACGACCTTGTCCCGGCCTTTGTGGCGGGCTACCTGGGCCCATGTATAGGGAGCGCTCCGGCATATCCCTTTTCAAGCCACAAGTGTATTTCCTTGCGCAGAGAATGAACCAAAGTTGGAAGCAATTTTTCATAACTTGATACACGCAGGGCTTCATCCGTTGGGAACCAACGAATTTCAGGGTGCAGGATTTCATAGGGGGAGGACAGAAATTCAGGATGACTGGCCATTATTTGTCCCCTTCGAGTTTTTTGATTGAAGTGTCCAAAGTCAAAGGTTTCATTTGCGCGATTGCTGTTTGATTTAGTTTGAGCAGTCGTAGGCTCTGTTCCAGACCTTCATTGATGAAGTGAGCATTGAGGGTTTCAAGATTGGCAAGACAGACCAGCTGGGAAACATTCGCGTAATCCCGTATGTTCCCTTTCAATTCAGGGTTGCTGTCCCTCCACTGTTTGGCCGTCATGCCAAATAGGGCCATATTAAGGATATCCGCTTCGGTCGCGTATATAAGATAGATCTGCTCTTTTGAGAGCTCTGGTGGTATCAGGTTTGTTTTAATGGCATCGGTATGAATTCGGTAGTTTATTTTGGTCAGGTTTCTGCGTATATCCCAACCGAGCTGTTCGTATTCTTCATCCTTAAGCCGCTGGAATTCCTTTATCAGATAGATTTTGAATTCCGGCCTGATCCACATGCCAAATTCAAAGGCAATATCCTTGTGGGCATAGGTTCCGCCATAACGGCCAGCCTTGGCCATGAGCCCGATGGCTCCTGTTTTTTCCACCCACTCCTTGACACTTATTTTATAGCTGTTTAATCCGGCCTAACTTTTAATTAGGGCGAATTCGCCGTAATTAAAATCCGGGTTATGCACCTGCTCCCATATTCCAAGAAATTCCACTGTATTCCGGTTGCGGAGCCAATCGGATATGAAGAATTCTCCATCTTTTGCTTTTAACATATCCGTCAGGGATATAAAATCATCCATCGGTATCGTCACCTGGCTTAAGAGTTTCCGCGACAAATGGGTGTAGATCTCGTTAGTCTTGGTAGGATAAGCCCAGAAAGTCGGACAGGATTTAGAGGATAAATAAGGTGGAACTGACTCCTTCTAAAAACAAAGGGAGGAGGCTTACAGTAACCATCATGAGAAAACAATACGACGAAGCATTTAAAGCTAAGGTTGCCACAGAAGCCCTCCTTCCAGGTTTTTTGATGAGCATTTGGTACTCGTGGGAACAGTACTGACCTTCTCTGTCTTAATGGTGGATGCACCCCACCTCAGGCCGTCGCTATACTGTCTTCGCACTTTCATTCTTTCACTCGCCCAGGTTCAAGTACTACCTTCCACGGGATTCAGTATATGTCATTATTATCTTTACTCCCCCTGCCATTTCTTGTACGGTCTGTACCTATGCAACTCAGTCATTCCTGCCTTTTTCTCCTCCTCTTCCTATCAATCGCCAACCCATTTTCTTTTGCTTTGGGTAATCGTCAAACCCAAGGTGATTCTCCAACTCGTTTCATGAATCCCGCGGAGTTTTTTCGAGAAGAAGGGGCGCCCACACCTCAGAAGGCCATGGATTTTGCCCCCGGGGGAGCGTACTTGGCTGGTAGGTATGCTCAGCTCAACACCGACAGAAACATCGACCCTGTTCCTTACTTTCTCCAATCGATCCGCAGAGAGGGGGCTTTGTTTGCCCAGGCGGCCTTTGAAGCGATGCTTGATTTACTGCCGGATAGCGAAGAATCAACCTGGACAACCCAAGATACAGAACAGATCCTGGAAGCCCTCGAGGACTACCTTCAGCAAAATCAGCATTCCCAGTCCCGAGCCTTAAGAACTCTTGGACGCCGCTTGGCCGAGTACTACTACGATACCGAGGCAGACCAGCGACTTTTGCGACATATCCAGGCCCTCGATGCAGCAGGGGGGGGCTCCACTACCGACCCAGAAGTGCTGCTCTGGCTTATTGTAGCGACCTACCGGACCTCGGGTGCCCTGGACCCCAACCAGGTGGCCCGGCTGAACCAGGACTTTCGGGCCTCGGGCATTCATTGGCGATTGGCCCGGTATATTCAGGTTCGTCCCGAGTTGGAAGCGGCCTTCGATCCAGAAATCTACGCCCTCTTGTCGACCAAGGCGGCCATTTCGCAGGGACAATTTCGAGGCAGTGTAGACCAGCTGTTCGCCCGGTACCTGCCATCGGCCAACGAGAACCTCTTGTGGGACCTGTACAACGGGGCGCTGCAGGCCGACCGGGGTACTCCTGGGTCTACCCTCCGGGCCGCGGAGCTTTTTGCTGCCCAAGCGGCCCGGGTAGCCGCGGAGCTTTTTGCTGCCCAAGCGGCCCGGGTAGCCGCGGCGCCTATTGCTGGAACGGCGCAGGTCCCAGACTCGGCCGGCGGAGCGCTCGTGGCTGCATCGGCGCCCTCTGCTGCCCCTGCACCCGGGACCGGCGGCTCGGCCCCCACCGCTGCTACGGGGTCCGCTACTGCTACGGGGTCCGCCCCGGCGACCGCTGCTACGGGGACCGCCCCGGCGACTGGTGCTGTGCCAACGCCCCTCCGGCTTCAAACCCTGCTCGAGTTATCGGGTCGGGCCTGGGCCTTGGCGGGGAATAACCAAAGGGCGTTGGAAACCTTTGCCTCAGTTCTGAAGCAACCGGCCCACTCCGACACCGACCGGGATCGAATTTTGTGGAATTGGTTTCGGTCGGGTATCCGCCGGGGATCGGAAGTTGCCCTAGGTCAACTACCCGAATTGGCTTCCCAAATTTCTACCCCAAACTATTTTGACGATCTGCTTCAAGATTTTGTGTCCCAACTCATTCGGGAACAGCGGTGGGTAGGGGTTTTGCAGCTGCATCAGACCCTGGGGTCCAAGCTCAGTGGCCCAGTGGGGGCTCGGGTGGCCTGGATTGGCGCCGAGATTCTAAGGCTGGAACTAGTCGTCTCGGAAAATTTCCCCAGCCGCTCAACCCTCCTGGAGCGGGCGGCAAATCAGAATGAAGATCCCTACTACCAAATGGTGGCTCGAGAGGCCCTGGGTCGAGTACCGACCCTACCTTCGGTGGCGGGGGTCCAATTGGGAAACCAAACTCTCGAGTATCCACCCCAGGCTTACGAGGACTTTATTCGACGGCTGTATGCCGCTGGTCTGCGAACTGACGGGTACGAGTGGACGATGGGGTATAGCGGGACCTTGGAGCCCGAGAGTATCGAAGAGGTGGCCCAGGCTCATATACAGGTAGGGGAATACATCGATGGTATGCGCCTGATAGAGAGGTGGATACGAGTAGCTCGCCCGCCGGTTATAAGTGCCGAACTCACCCGCCTTCGGTATCCTTTGGCCTTTGAGGCCGAAATGAACCAAGTTGTCGAGGAAAGGAACCTTAACCGCTTCATTTTTTATGGCTTGGTACGGGAAGAAAGTTATTTTGATGCGGATATCCGGTCGGCTGTGGGGGCTACGGGGCTTTCTCAGCTTATGCCCGCCACCGCTGCCGAAATGGCTACCCTCCTGAGGTTGCGTGAGCCGGTCTTGACCGATCCCCTTACAAACCTAAGTCTTGGGGGATACTATTTTCGACGGCTTTTGAATCGATTTGAACTTCCCCTTTATGGGCTCATCGCCTACAACGGTGGACAAGGGCGGCTAAGTTCGTGGCTTCGAGAACCCTGGTCAAGGAGTACAATCTTGCTCCACGAGGGACTACCTTTCGAAGAAACCCGGAACTATGTACGAAAAATCCTGGTATCCGCCGTCCACTACGAGGGGCTAGCGGATCCAGGAAATGCTCAAAGGCAGAGGGAAATCGTCGAGGTGTTTTTCCCCGAACTTTTGTAGATACCCTTAGTAACTTCGCATTCTCATTCCGAATGTCATTCCACCCCCGGTGGTAGCTAAAGAGACCATTGGCTCGAAGGTTACCTTGCCGCTGGCAATGTTTTCTTCTGCCTGGATACGGGCGCGGGAGGATGAAATTTTGCCGTTGATAGAAGTTAAAATCATTCCACCGGTCAAGACTCCCACGACGGGTAAGAATTCTTGGGCTGTTAGGGTATTGTAGTAGTCTCGAAAGTTTGCCTTTCTCTGCTCCATGGTGAGCGAAAGATCCCAGAGGTTCGACGGGGTTAGGAGGTACACACCGGCTACGGTGGCTCCTGTTATGAGGGTTTGAACCCCAATAAAGGCAGCAGCTTCCCCGTAATTTTCGGTAATTAACTGCCCCGCTCCGGGGAACATGAGCGATGACAGGGTAGCGGTTTTTATGTAGCGCTGTTCTTGCTGGGCGATAGAAACCGCCGATGCCAGGGCCACCCGTTCTGCAATGGTGAGTTCGTCGGGGGTTTTATCTTCTATTCCCGGTGCGGCTTGCAGAATAACCTCCGGCTCAACCAGGGTCGAGTGGCTACCCATTCCGGGGAACGCAAAAACCAGGGCCCCAAGGCTGACTAACAAAACGATTAAGACACGTACTTTCATTTCTTCCTCCAAGATTTTATCTTCCCCTACAATACTTGCGGCGTCCTACGGAGGTGTTACGATAAGATTACAGAAATATGAACGGGAGCCTTGTACTAGGACCAACCCTAGGCCCAGCGACCGTCGGCACGTAATCGATGAACTAAGTCGTCGGCAACAAATGAATGAGTACCTTGGGGGTAGTAGTACTGGGCGAGGGTATAGGTTGGGTCATCCACCGGCGAGGGAAAGTAGGGTACCGCGACACAGGCCATTCCTGCTGCCTCCGCGGCTTGGACCCCCGGTCGGGAGTCTTCGACCACCAAACAGCTGGCCGGCTCAACGGCTAATCGGCGGGCCGCCTCGATGAACACGTCGGGGGCTGGCTTTCCATTGGGAACTTCTTCGGCACTAATGAGCAAATCGAAGGGTTGATGAATAGATGCCCATCCCAGACAGCTTTTAATAATAGAAAGGGAGGAACCACTGGCAATAGCCACCTTGAGGCCCTCATCCAAGGACAGATCAAGAAAGCGAATCATTTGAGGAAAACCTTGGGTATCCTGGGCTGCAAGTTCTTCATAAATCTGATTTTTTTCTTCGAGCAGATCTGCAAGCCTTCCGGGAAACCCATAGGTTTCTTGGACCTGTTGGATGAAGGCTTCGCTGCCTACTCCAATAAACTTGACGATATCCTGTTCGGTAACTTGTACTCCGTGGCGGGCCAGGAATTTGATATCCGTATGGTTGTAGTTCTTTTCACTGTCGATGAGGGTTCCGTCGAGGTCGAACAAAATAGTGGTAAGTCGAGTCATGGGGTGGAGGGTAGGGGATGAAGTGTTGGTGTGTCAATCGGCGTTTCGAATGAAAAGGTCTCGGGTCTCCGGGGCCCACAAGCTCATAATCGCAATCCCTACAATTCCAAGAACACCAAAGGTTCCGATTCCAGTCACAACTCCGGCCAGGGCTACGACGGAGCTAAAGAGTAGGGAGCTCAGGGTCCGGGCATTCCCCACGAGGGGAAGGATGACTTCTTTTCCACTGCGAAAGATCGAAATGAGCACAATACCCAGACCCACGGCCAAGAGCCTGCGTAACGACGATTTACCCTTGTGGTCGTTCTTTGGCCCCGAGAGAGGACTTATCGAGTGGGACAAAACGGCAAATCCTGATCCGCCGATCAAGAAAAGAGCTTGGAGATAGAAGACTCACGAAATCCCCAGATACTCGCCGACCAAATTCCAAACCCACACCGATATCATCAATGCTCTCAAAGCTGGTAAGCGATCTATTATGACCGGTAGCCGGGGAGACATCCAAGAAGTCCGCAGTGCAATCGTTCGGGAAGTTGGAGGAAACCTCGAGTGCCTTACAAGCGACTCAACTGCAATTGCCTTCACCCAAATTCTTATCTAGTGCTTTAAACCCTGTGGTGACAAATTTGTCGTCCTTCTCAGTCTTGAATATACTTCGGTCTATACCTTCCCAAAGGCCTGCCTGGATTCTCCCACCCCCTGTCTCCACCGCTTCACCCTCCACGGGGAGAGTCAGTTGGGGTAGAGCTTGGAGGACACCAGCTCCAAACTCCGGGGGTAGGTCTTGTGGTCGTCGGTTCTGCGGTTGAGAATGACCGCCTCCCGGTAGTCGAGGAACCGACAGAGGTTTCCTTCACCGGTGGTGCACACCAGGTGGGCCATGAGATGGGCGTAGTTGATGGTCTTTTGGGTGTAGTAGTCCAGGTGGAAGGTGCGGTAGCCGAAGGTACGAACGCACTTCTTGCAGAGCAGTAGCGGGTGACCTTCCCGATGACCTTAGTGTGGTAAATACCGTGGTAGGTGAACCAGGAGTTACCCGTTGGGGGAGTGTGAAAGTAGGTGCAAGATTTGAAAAATACGTTTTTTCCCACAGGGTTTGGGGCACTACTAATTGGTTTCCAGTGGCGAACTTCGACCCCTCATTGTAGCCACAAAAAATCGTTTCAACGCACCCTTTGAAGCACCAACCTTCAAGGAACTGGGTTACGACGTCGAGTTGACCGTATTCCGTGGCCTTGCTGGTCCTGCCAGCATGCCCGCCGAAGCGGTTGCTTACTGGAGCGACATTATGCGACAGGTGAGCGAGAGCCCCCTCTGGAAAGAGAACTACCTCGACAAGTTCCTTCTGAACGGCTACTACCTGCCCGCTGAAGAAGCAATTGGGTATATGCGCGATTTCGAAGTACTGTACACTCGCTAAAAACCCGCACTGATAGTACACTATTCCCTGGGCTCGACAGAATTTTGTCGGGCCTAGGGTCATTTCTTGGAGAGCCCTATGCAACGAATTATCAACAATCCCGACTTCGTGGTCGAAGACATGCTCAAGGGCTTTTTTAAGGCCCATCGGGATATCGTCGCGTCCACCAATAATCCTCGGGTCGTGAAATACAAGTACGCCCCAGTCAAGGGGAAGGTCGGAATTGTCACCGGCGGTGGTAGCGGTCACAAGCCAGCCTTTGCCGGATACGTTGGCAAAAACCTTGTTGACGCCGTAGCGGTTGGAGAGATTTTTAGCTCTCCTACAGCCAAGTCCTTCTACGATGCCATAAAGGAAGTCGATGCAGGCCAAGGGGTAGCTGTGCTATTTGGAAACTACGCCGGCGATACCAGGAACGTACGCATGGCGAAAGAAGAAGCCGAGGACGATGGAATTGTGGTAAAGACCGTCCTGGCCAATGACGATGTTCCGAGTGGACCAAAAGACCAGCCCCAAAAGCGTCGGGGAGTAGCTGGCGAAGTGTTTATGTGGAAAGTTGGTGGAGCAAAGGCCGGTCTTGGCGGTTCTCTCGACGAAGTCATCGCCGCAGCCCAAAAAGCAATCGATAACAATCGGAGTGTAGGTATCGGCCTTGCCCCCTGTACAATTCCTGCCAACGGAAGACCGAATTTTCTCATTGAACCGGGCATTCGGGTCCAAAAACTAGAAACCGCCGACAAAATGGCGGAAATGTGTTTAGATATCATTCTACCCGATCTTCCTTTTGGCAAAGGAGATGAGGTTGCGGTTCTGGTCAGTGGCCTCGGGGCAACACCGGTCATGGAGCAGTACATCTTCTTCAATCGAGTTGCCGAAGTTCTCGAAGAAAAGGGAATGAAAATGTACAAACCCTATGTAGGAAACTATTTTACCAGTTTAGAAATGATGGGAATTACCCTCACCATTATGAAACTCGACGAGGAGTTAAAAACTCTTCTCGATGTCGACGCCTATTCTATGGGATTCAAACAAGGATCGGCCCAATGAGTAATCAAATAAAGAATGCTGAAGGTCTCAAAGTTTTTACTGCCCTTGTCGATGTCATTCACGAGAACCGAACCTACTTGTCGGATATCGATGGAAAGATTGGTGACGGCGACCACGGAATCAACATGGATAAAGGTTTTCAAATCGCAGGCGGTCGAGTCGAGGCTAGCACATCCTTGAGTGACGCTTTGTTGATCCTTGGAAAAACCCTCTTGTTGGAAATTGGTGGTTCTATGGGACCCCTCTACGGTCAGTTTTACAAGGCCATGGCCAAGGAAATAAAAGAGTCCGAGTTCATCGGTATTCCCGAATTTGCCCGGATGCTTCGGGCCGGGTATACGGCGATTCAAAACCTGGGAGAAGCAAAACCCGGGGACAAGACCCTGGTCGATACCCTGGATCCGGCAACAGCTGCCGCCGAAAAAGCCGCAGCCGGGAACGTTCCTTTTCCCCAGGCAGCCCAAGAAATTCTTACCGCTGCCGAAGCCGGCTGGAAATCCACCGAAGACATGGTCGCAAAAATTGGTCGCTCCAGTCGTCTGGGCGAAAGAAGTAGGGGCGTGCTCGATGCGGGTGCAACCAGCTGTTACCTCATGATTAAAGCGATGCTAACCACTATGCAGGAGCTCATGAAATGAAAATTGCAATTGGCTGCGACCCCAATGCGGCAGGGCTAAAAACCGAAATTATCGAAGAAGTTCGGTCCCTGGGCCACCAAATCGACGACTTGGGTTCCGATGACCCTATCTACCCAAATGTAGCTTTTGATGTAGGCAGGGCCGTCGTCGATGGAAAGTACGACCGGGGCATTGTGATGTGTGGTACGGGAATTGGCATAAGTATCGCAGCAAACAAGGTTCCTGGGGTGTACTGTGCTTTGGTAACCGATGCCTATCAGGCCGAGCGAGCTGCCCTCAGCAATAATGCCAACCTTATCGCCCTCGGCCAACTGGTCACCGGAACAAAATCAGCCCGGCTCCTGGTTCGTACCTTTCTTGCCAACACACAGAATTTCGATACCACGGGTAGTAGTGCACCGAAGGTCAATAGGATCGTTGAGTTCGAGAAGGCTGGGAAGTAGGATTTTTGATTCGCGACAGAATATCGTCTGCGGGTTCCTCTTGGAACCATATTAACCACCTAAGGCCTTCTTGCCCTCGTTTCTGGGTCAAAATACCCCAGCAAATTTTCCCTTCAAATTTTCCATTGATTCTTCTTGACCCACTTTTTGTTTGGCCTTCTCTCGATTTACCTACAAACTGGAATGGGTTGGCACGAAGCTCTTTACAACTAAATCTTTATTATAAAAGAAAATAGATACTATCAACCGAGGACTATCATCCAATATTCGATACTTGGCACACCTTTTGCTTGATGATTATCAAGAAATCTTAAAGTCAGGAGGTGTACCATGACACTACAACGAGTTTTTCCAAAGCGGGTCTACGATCCCTGGTCCGACCTGCGAAGCCTGCAGGAAGAGATCAACCGGCTCTTCGATTTCGACGGAAATTCGGTGACCGGGCTTTTTGACCGTAATGCAACTCCAGCGGTCGATGTTGTCGAAGGGGACGATCAGGTTCAGGTTCTATGCGAGCTTCCAGGAGTCAATCTAAAGGACCTAGAGGTAACGGTTACGGGCAATGTTCTCACGATTAAGGGAGAAAAAAAGCTCGATCGGACGGCCAAAGATGGAGGGAATTATCGACAAGAAATGTGGGAAGGGAGTTTTCAGCGAACGATTTCTCTTCCCGAAACCGTCGATGGTGCCCAAGCGAGTGCAGAAATGAAAGATGGAATTCTGGCCCTTCGGGTACCAAAGCGTGAAGAAGCCAAGCCCAAGCAGATTTCGGTAACAATTCATTAGGAGGAAGACCATGGACGACACTACCATCCGAGCCCGCTACGATATTCGTCGGGAGGAAGACCAAGTTTCCCTGGTTCTGGAAATGCCGGGAGTAGAAAAAGAAGCGTTGGATATCAAAATCGAAGGGGATCATCTCCTTGTCGAAGGAAGCCGGAGGCTTCCACAAATTGAAGGCCGACCCGTTCTGCGGGAAATCCGACCAAATGATTATCGTAACGTCTTTACCCTGGACGAGACTATAGACCGAAATAAAATCGAAGCCCAACTGAGAGATGGCCTGGTTACGGTGAGTCTTGGAATACGGGAGGCCCAAAAGCCCCGCAAAATCAAGGTTATTGCCCGTTAGGGAATGCTAATTCCAGTCGGCTTCTTTTCCAAGGTCAGTCGTTGGAATAGTCGACCCAAATGTGAAACGAACCGGGCGTTGGGGACTGGAAAGGTGGTTCCCGCACTCGGTTCGAATCGATTGCTCGAAAGCCTCGAGAGAGGTGGCATTTTGCAGAAGTACCAAATCTTGGGGTACTAAAAATGCCTTGAGCCTCGGACCCTGGGGCCCGTCAAACACTCGAACCCGGGCCGCCTTGACTCCCGAAAGATTTTCAAGAAACCTTCGAATTTCTTGAGGATAGACGTTGTGTCCCCCAACCTGAACGGCCTGGTCCTTTCTTCCCTCGGGGATTAATTTCCGATCTCCTTCCCACGAAACTTCATCGGGCAGTTCTCGCACAAATAGCCCACCTTGCAAATCCGATCGCTCCAAAGTTCCGTCCTTCGCCCCCTGACGCCAATAGGGGAGAAGGGTAAAGGGTTCCTTCCCAGAGGAGCGAGTTCCTATACCTGCAGTCTCGCTTGACCCGTAAATTTCCAGGTGCTGCACCCCGATATCCTGGAGCCACGAGGCCTCCTCCATCCCCAAGGGTGCGGTAGAGGTCAACAACTGGACTCCCGGTGGCCACCCTAGTTCCCGATTTCTCCACGATCGTAGAATCTGCGGAACCGTAACAACCAAATCTCCCGGTTCGGGACGAAATCCCAAGGGACTCACCCTTAGAACAGGAAGAGAGGATAGCTGGGGGAGAAGAAAGGTAAAAAGGAAACCGTAAATATGGTGGCTGTCTACCAGGCTCACAATGCGCCGAAAGGGTGAAAGAATTGACATAAAAGTATTCACCTCTTCGATCAATAGCAGAAGGGGGTAGGTGACTCGATGAGGTTTTCCGGTGGAACCGGAGGTGAAAAAACCAATTTCTTCTTGCCAATGGGAAAGCGATCGCTCAAGGATTTCCGCCCAGCGGCTTACCGAAGGACGGCCCAGAAGAAGATCTTCCAGGCCGCTTTTTTGAATGCCAAAGGCATCTGCATACATCCCCCCTAGGGTCACCAGTTCCAAGGAATCGGCAAAAACCGGTTCACGAGAAATTAAGGTGTCCGGCTTCCACTGATCCCGAGGTGGGGAAGATCCCCCCCTCATACGACCCAGATGAAAGGTCAGAAAATCAAAGGTAAGACTTTCGAGACGAGGGCGAAAAAAAATCAAATTCGCTTTACAAAAATGTAGTAGCCTTCACCAACCTGGGCTTTCATCATGTGAACTTTTACCTTGGTGGGCTTCATGTTGTAATCAAAAACGTATTCAAAAAGAGTATTTAAGCTTCCATCTTTAAGACCCTTCTCAAACCGACCGTAGAATTCCGGCTGATTTGTGCAAGGGGCAACTTCGCGGAAAAAACTCTTTCCAATTACTTCGTCGGGGTTTCGCCCGGTAATTTCGCCCTCGGCTTGGTTGTAGGAAAGTATCATTCCCTTGTCATCGATCTTAATCGCCCCAAAGGCCAGATCGTTAATTTTGTCATCGCCCAATTTGGCCATGACGTTTCCCATATCATCTGCACCGAAGTTTACAACTTCCATATATGACTCCTTAGTCGTATTCTCGCTCTATGAAAATACTAATACAGACTATCGATGACAAGTTTTTAGACCTCGAAACCTTTTGGCAACTTTCTAAGGGTGGAGGAATCGTTCAATGGGATTCGGAGCTCCGGGCCCGGGGCGAGGAAAGCCGCCAAGTTCTTCGTTCTCTCTTAGACCAGAACTTTCATCTCTACGGAATTACCACGGGATTTGGACAGCAGGCCGATTTACGCTTTTCTTTTGGCCAAGAGAGCCTTCTTCAAGCAGCCTTAGTCGATTTTCATGGGGCAGGCGTTGGTCCGGTTTTAAGCTACGAGGCGAGCAGAGCGATTTTCTTGGCTCGAATCATGAGTGTTTCCCGTGGTTTTTCGGGAATTCGTCCAGCCCTGGTCGATTTTATGATGCGATTATTTAACGCTGGTGTAGCTCCGGTTATACCCGAGCTCGGTAGTGTTGGTGCCAGTGGGGACCTTACTCCCTTGAGCTATCTGGCCGCTCTCTTGTCGGGCCAAAGAGAAGGCTGGTACCAGGGTCGACGGCTACCGGCGGCAGAAGTCTTGGGAGAGCTCAAGGAAGAACCGTGGACCTGGCAAGGGAAAGAGGCTTTGGCAATTCTGAACGGCACCGGTGTTATGACCGGTATTGCGAGCCTTGCCTGGGCGGAAGTTTCTCACCTGGCCGATTGGGTTGATGCAATTACCGCTTTGGGGGCAAGTGCCCTAGGCCTTCCCGAGGAGCCGTATCTTCCCTTTTTACACCAGGTAAAAGGCCACCCGGGAAACCAGGCTAGTGCCCGTCGTATCCTCGAACTGGCTAAGCTATCGACTATCCCTATCGGCCATCCGTCGGCCTACGAGACCCAAGAGGGTCGGGTTATGCAACCTCGTTACAGCTTTCGATGTGCCCCCCAGGTCCACGGGGTTCTCCACGATACCCTCGGATTTACTGGCCCGGTTCTCATCCGAGAACTGAATTCCGCCAACGACAACCCCCTCTTTGCTCCCGAAGAACACCGTGCTTTTCACGGAGGCAACTTCATGGGTAATCACGTGGCGGCTGCTGCAGACTACCTCCGCATTGCCGTCGCCACCTCCTTGAACCTGGTGGACCGGCAGGTTCAGTTGTTGTTGGAAGGCAAAGGTGGTCTACCGACAAACCTGGCTCTTGGCGAAGCCGGGGACCCGGCCTTTGGACTCAAGGCTCTTGGCATTACCACCTCGGCGCTGGCCGCAGAGGCCCAACATTTGGCCGCGCCGGTGTCGGTTCTGTCCCGGCCGACCGAGGGGGGGAATCAGGATGTGGTGAGCATGGGGACCATATCTGCTCGGACCTTGGCTCGGCAGGTTGGGCTTTTTCGGTACGCCGTGGCCCATGGGCTGGTAGTAGGTGCTCAGGCTTGGGAACTGTCCACCCCTCACCAAGAGTCCAAACCCCTGGAAAAAATCCATGCCTGGGTTCGCGAACGGGTGCCCCTTTCCCCAAAAAACGCATCCCTGGGTAAACCTCTGGAAGACCTGGCAAAGGACCTGGAGACCACCAAGTTAGCAGACATTTTTCGGTGAATATGCTACTCTCAACCTATGACCGCACAAGAACTACGGAAAAAATACATCGAATTTTTTGTATCAAAAAACCACGCCCAAATATCGGGCAAAAGTCTCATTCCCGAGAATGACCCCACGGTACTGTTTACCACCGCTGGTATGCACCCCTTGGTACCCTATATCCTGGGCCAAGATCATCCAGCGGGTAGTCGACTGGTTAACTACCAAAAATGTATTCGTACCGGAGATATCGAGGAAGTAGGGGACTCGAGCCACCTTACCTTCTTTGAAATGCTTGGGAACTGGAGCTTAGGCGACTACTTCAAGGACGAGGCTATTGCGATGAGTTGGGAATTCTTAACCAGCCCCCAATGGCTGGGGATTGATCCTAACCGATTAGCCGTCACCTGTTTTGAGGGAGATGACGAGGTACCTCGCGATTCGGTGAGTGCACAAAAGTGGAGAGCCATGGGTATGCCCGAGGATCGAATTTTTTTCCTTCCTCGAAAAGACAACTGGTGGGGTCCTCCTGGCGCCACTGGGCCCTGTGGTCCGGACACCGAAATGTTTATCGATACGGGTCTTGCAGGTAGCGACAAGAGTCGTCCGGGTCTGAGTGACGGAAAGTGGCTCGAAATTTGGAACGACGTCTTTATGGGCTATCGAAGGAACGCCGATGGAACCTATACGGAGTTAGAACGAAAGTGTGTCGATACGGGAATGGGAATTGAGCGAACCATAACCGTGCTCCAAGGCAAAAAATCAGTCTATGAAACCGAACTTTTTACCCCTCTATTGAACCGCATTGCCGAATTGAGTGGGAAGTCTTACAACAGTGGAACCGATTTGGACAAATCCTTTCGAATAATCGCCGACCACACCCGGACTGCTACCTTTCTATTGGGAGATGAAACCGGGGTTCTGCCCTCGAATGTTGGTCAGGGGTACATTCTACGCCGCCTCATTCGTAGAGCCAGTCGCCACGCTCGAAAGCTCGGTGTCGAGGGTCGTTTTCTGCCAGCCATTGCCGAAGTAATCATTAGGGAATACGCCGAGGTCTACACTATTCTTGGCCAGAAGAAAGACCTCATAATCCACGAGTTACAAAAGGAAGAAGAAAAGTTCCTTCTTACCCTGCAAAAAGGGGAACACGAATTCGAAAAGCTCCTCCCAAACCTTCTCAAGGGCGACAAGCGTACCATACCCGGCCGGTTGGCTTTCAAACTCTATGATACTTTCGGATTTCCTTTGGAGATTACCGAAGAGTTGGCCGGGGAGCACGGCTTTGTGGTAGACCGGAATGGTTTCGACGACGCTTTCCGGAAGCACCAAGAGACCTCGAAAATGGACGACAATGCAACCTTCAAGGGAGGTCTAGCCGATCACTCAGAAGCTACCACTCGACTCCACACTGCTACCCACCTACTACACAAGGCTCTACGCACGGTTTTGGGTGATCATGTAGCCCAGAAGGGCTCGAATATTACCCCCGAGCGTTTGCGTTTCGACTTTTCTCATCCGGACAAGATGAGTGACGAAGAACTGACCCGGGTGGAAAAGATGGTCAACGAGCAAATCCAGCGAGATCTGCCCGTGAGTATCGAAACCATGAGCTTGGACGATGCCCGAAAAGCCGGGGCAATTGCTTTGTTTGGCGAAAAGTACAACGAAGTAGTGAAGGTCTATACTATCGGCGACTTTTCAAAGGAGGTCTGTGGGGGTCCCCACGTCCAACACACCGCGGAGCTCGGCAAATTCCGCATTGTAAAGGAACAAAGTTCTAGCCAAGGGGTCCGCCGGATTAAGGCGGTACTGGAGGTTTGAGCTTTGGTGCACTAACAAAGGGCAACTTCGGCCCCACCGGCTACACAGCAGGCCCTTTGACCCAAATCGTGACCGAGGGACAAAATTGCCGTCCATTGATCCCTTGTCAGGGTGCCCAGATTTTTTTCTACCCCTTGGCCAAAAAGGCCCGCAAGTATTCCCGCGGCAAAGCTATCACCTAACCCAGTGTTTTCGTACACCGGGGTTAGTGTTCCTTCGGACCGGGTAACAAAATCCCATATCCCATCCGGGTTACCAACTCTCACCTCCGCATAGGTAGGCTCGGACCTCTCTATACGAAAAATCGGAATTCTCAGATCTGCGAAGGGATAGAAAAGCTCATCAAAAACCTGCCATTCCTGACTGGTTCCCGAGATGACGAGGTTTGAAGGATCCAGGTTTTCTAAGAGTACACCCAGAGACTCCAGAAGAGGCTTTACAATATCCGGCCGGGCCAAGTCGACGAGTATTACCGGACCTTGGGACCTACCCCACGTAGGGGAAAAATTTACAAATCCCTTTAGCGGGCTAGTACCCAGAAAATACCCGTCCAAATACAAAATATCGTTAGCCCGAATTTGGGCAAAACTTTTGCCATAGAGTTCGTCGGGCCAGGGCGGAGGGGGTACCACCATGAGATTACTCTGTTTAGCCCCCGGTACAAACCGGATTAAGCTTCGCCCCGTATGCGCTCCCATAACGGGATGTACATGTATGGCCTTAGAAAAAGGCTCAACCAAGTTCCTTAGGTCCTGGGCCCAAGGGTCTTGACCCAGGGTCCCCCAGAGTTGGACCGGAAGCTCCTGGGCGGCGAGGATCGAAAAAATGGTTCCCGGCGCCCCGCCGAGTTTCTTGCGAAAACGTTGGTCGAAGGTCTGGGGGCTTACGTGGGGTGAGGGATTATCGCTATCGTCGACATACATATCTAAGAGGATGTTTCCCCAGAGGTGGATTGTTGGCCTAGTCATTCTTGGAAGGTAGAAGGATTTTGGGGTTTCCGTCTATCCCCGGGCTATCCTATACTCAAGAATGACCATCAAAACGATCGATGAGTATCCGGTCTATACCGGTCCCCTGGGTCCATCCTTTGATACTCAGGGAAAAATCACCCTTAGACTCTGGGCTCCGGGGGTAAAAAAAGCCCAGGTTGAGCTCTTTGATCCCAAAAAATCTCAAAAATCTATTGGGATTTGGCCACTGGAGGTCGCAGAACTTGGCCTTTGGCAAACTGTTCTCTCCCCTGAGTACTTCTCCGATCGAAGGCTCTACGGGTGTTACTATCAATATATACTCGACCATCGAGGTCCGAAGGACAGGGTGCGGGCCATGGATCCCTACGCCCCCTCGATGGCAGTGCATGAGGGAAATCCCCGAGTCCGGGGCAAGGGAGCCCTGGTGGACCCCACCACGATAGGACCCTCAGACCTGGACTTTGCAAGAATTCCTGGCTTTACCCATCGAGGTCAGGCGATTATTTGGGAAATCCACGTCCGCGATTTCACCAGCGATCCGTCGATCGAAGGGCAGTTATCGAATCCCTTTGGAACCTTTGGAAGTTTCTGCGAAAAGTTAGACTATATACAAAAGCTTGGGGTAACCCATATTCAACTCTTACCGGTAATGGCCTATTACTTTGGGGATGAAACCAAGGCGCGAGAACGGCAGTGGTACTATTCGTCTGCCAATACCCACTACAATTGGGGCTACGACCCCCATAGCTACTTTAGCCTAACGGGAATGTACTCGGCAAATCCCGCCGACCCGGCAGAACGAATTCGGGAATTTAAGGAACTGGTAAAGGCTGTCCATAGTCGGGGAATTGGAGTCATCCTCGATGTAGTCTATAACCACACCGGGGCCCTTCATGTTTTGGAGGATATTGTCCCGGGCTACTACCATTTTCTTCACCGAAACCGAACATCAAAGTCAAGTTTTGGCGGAGGAAGGTTAGGAACCACCCACCCGATGGCTCGGAAGCTGATGATCGACTCCTTGGTCTATTGGACGAGGGAGTACAAGGTCGATGGTTTTCGGTTCGATATGATGGGAGATCACGATTCCCAGACCTTGGAACTCGCGACCCAAGCTGTTCTGGACCTGAACCCCCAGGCGGTCCTTATCGGAGAAGGATGGCGAACCTACGAAGGAGATGACGACGATCCACGAATTCCTGCAGACCAGGACTGGGTCGGCACATCTTCTTCGGTTGGCGTATTCTCTGACGAGTTTCGAAACGAACTCAAGTCCGGCTATGGGAGCGAGGGGGAACCTCGATTTCTCTCTAGAGGTCCCCGAGACATCGGCCTCATCCTCGATTCTTTAAAAGCCCAGCCCCACAATTTCTTCGCCCGGGAACCAGCTAACCAGGTCAGTTACATCGAGGCCCACGATAACCTCACCCTCCACGATGTTCTAGCCTATGCCCTCAAAAAAGATCCTGAAATACCCGAGAATGAGGAAGAGATGCAAAAACGCATTCGTTTGGGAAACCTGTTAGTACTCACAAGCCAGGGCATCGCCTTCCTCCACGCCGGCCAGGAGTACGGAAGGAGCAAGCAGTGGCAGGGACCCGGACAACCGGAACACAAAGACACTTTCATGGTTGACCGGGATGGAAAGCCCTTTACACATCCCTTTTTTGTCCATGACTCCTACGACTCGACCGACCGCATAAACAAATTTGACTGGCAAAAAGCAACCAGCCGTCCGGCCCTTACTACCGTTGAATACACCGCTGGTTTGGTGGCTCTTCGACGTTCGACCGATGCCTTTACCCCTACGACCCGGGAGGAGGTCGAGCGAAGATTTCGTGGCCTAAACGTACCCGAAATTCTACCCCACGACCTGGTTGTCGGGTTCCAAACCGAGGCGACAGACGGAACCATGTATACTCTTGTAATCAACGCCGACGAGGTTGAAAGGTCCCTCACTCTTCCCCTAGACTTGCATTCGGCTATCGTCTTGGTCGACAATGAAAGTGTGGACCTAGGGGGAATACCCTATCCCCGGGGGTTTGGGTTGGAAGGTCGAGTCTTACGAATCCAGCCCCTCACGGGTCTAGTATTTTTGTCTAACCCCCTTCCACCCGGGGGATTACTTTAGGAGGTTCTATGGGCGAAATTGTGTACACCTTAACTGCTGTCGATGGTACCCTGCTCCAAGGGCGACTCTGGACCCCCGAAGATCGGCCCCGGGGAGTTTTGCAAGTCTGCCACGGCATGGCCGAACACAGCGGACGCTACCGAGCCTTTGCCGAATACCTTGTCCAAGCCGGCTGGGCAGTAGGGGCAATGGACCATAGGGGACACGGCAAGACTGCCCCGAATAAAGAAGCCCTCGGTTTTTTTGGAGAGAATAACGGCTGGTCCAAGGTAGTGGAAGATTGTGCCCGGGTTGGGAAAGACCTACAGTCTCGGTTTCCTGAAGTTCCACTCTTCCTTCTTGGTCACAGTATGGGATCGTTTCTCGCCCGGAATCTGGCAGCCACCTACCCTGGGGCCTACAAGGGGTTCATTTTTTCCGGGACCGCGGGAAACCCTGGCCCAGCCGCCAAGATTGGTCGGTGGGTCGCCCTACGGGAAGTGCGAAAGAAGGGGAGTAGGAATCGATCGAAAACCCTGGATACCATGATGTTTGGCTCGTATAACAAAAAGTTCCGGCCTAACCGAACGGGGTTCGATTGGATTAGTTCGGTACCCGATGAGGTAGACGAATACATTAATGATCCTTTCTGTGGTTTTGTGTGCACCTCCCGGTTTTACGCCGATCTTCTGGACGGAGTGTTGTTGGTAAATGCTTCGAAGTCCTTTGAGGTCATGGATCCTGAACGCCCGGTGTTTTTCTTTTCGGGAAACGATGATCCGGTAGGAGGATTTGGAAACGGCGTTACCCAGGTCTACGATCGAGTAAAAGCAGCCGGGGTAAAAGATGTGAGTGTAAAATTATATCCGGGTGGCAGGCACGAGATGTTCCACGAAAAAGAAAAGGAACTCGTTTTTTCCGACGTCCTGGAGTGGTTAGAGGCCCGCAGTTCGTCGTAGGCGGTGAATAGTATCGGAGTATCCCGACCTGTTCGAGCAATTTTGCTCGTATCTTTCTATTACCGACTTGGCCGCCGGCCGGTCACCTAACTGAATATAGCATTCAAGAATTTCTGGATAAAATCGTTGACCGGTAGGATCATCGCGAAGCAGCTGTTCAAGGCTGTCGGCCGCTTCTTTCATGTGTCCTCGGGACTTATGAATGAGTGCAAGTCCTAGAACTGCGAAGGTATCGAACTCTACATTCAGCGCCCGTCGGTAAAAATCCTCGGCGGTGTCTAGGTTGCCAAGTTTTCGGTACGCATCGCCAGCCCGGGTAAGTATTACCTTGTTGTGGGGGTCTTGTTTGAGAATTTCGGACCAGTTAACCAGGGACTGATCTTGCTGATCTAGACCCCTAAAACAATCGGCTAGGCCAAATAGAGCGTAGAAATTGTCGGGCTCTCGGCGTAAGGCTTCTTTAAAAAAATACACCCCTCGCTCAAAGGTTTTCATCTTTCGATGGCAGTTTCCGAGGGAGGTGAGAACACGGATATCTACCCTGTCTCCGTGCAATTCGTACATATGCATCCAGTACTCAAGGGCCTTATCGTAGCGCTTGAAGTCGTAGTAAAGGTATCCAAGACCTGTAATTGCGTAGGGATTGTCCGGTTCGACCTCGAGGACTTGTTCGTAAATTTCCACCGACCGTTTAAGGTTTTTTACCTTCCGATACGCGTCTGCTACACGGGTGAGTACGGTTACGTTACGATCGTCTAGATCTAAATATTGTTCCCACACTTCAATAGCCCGATGGAATTGCTTAATATTCCGATAACAATCGGCCAGGCCAAAAAGGGCGTAATTATTCTTAGGATGTTCTTGGAGACACCGTTGATAGTACTGAATCGATTCCTGATATCGTCGACGCTTTCGGTAAGCATCACCAATTCCTACTAGGGCATAATTATTCATAGGGTCTTGGTCAAGGATTGTTCGAAAACACTGAATGGCCTCGGAAATTCTGTTTTCTTTCATATGGTGGTACCCTTCTTTTGAAAGGGCACTTAGAAGCTCTTCTCGTTTTTCGGGTGTAGGTTCCAGGTTATTGTGATCAGGTTGATCGGTTACCATAGACATTATCCTTTTTCGTCCTTGCTCGTTTCGAGCCAAAGCCTTATGACCTTCGCAATGGAAGGGGCGAGGGCCTGAATCTGCCCCCCTTCGGGGGCGGCTGCAAACATCTTGAGGGCCTCAACGAACTTTTTTTTCTCGTAATAATAATTTCCTAAGCGTAGAATACCGTCGGTATAACGAAGGGTGACAAATATTTTTCGACTTTCCTCGACTTTTCCTTGATTAAAAAGCTCGTTACCCCGTCGAATAAGAGCTACTTTTTGCTGGGATGTAACACTCAGATGCTGAGGAGCAGTTTCGTGTATAAAACCCTTGGGATTTTGGGTCATTCGGCTTCCCACAGTTCCCCATCGGAATAGGTTATTACTTACGGGACCTCTATAACCCTATATTCTTATTCGGCTCAGGATCTTAAGTCATTGCGGTGCAATGACCAACTAAGTCAGAAAACAAGATTATAGAGGTCCCGACTTAGATGACAAAATTCATCATCGCTCCAATACTATATCGCTTAGAGTGGAAAATCAAGCTCTGGTATGATTTTACAATATTCCTTTGGTCGATGGGGTTGAGCCTTCTTCCAAGGAGGCAAATCCTTCTTTAAGAGCCCGCCCAAGAGCCTTGAAAAGTCCCTCGATCATGTGGTGGGCATTCTCGCCGTATCTACACTCCAGGTGGAGGTTGATTCGGGCATTACTCGCTAAGCCGTGAAAAAATTCGCGAAAGAGGAAAAGATCAAAATCCCCAGCCTTCTTTTGAGGGAAATTGGCCTTGTACACGAGGTAAGGTCGATTACAAACGTCAATGGTCGCCTCACTCAAAGCGTCGTCCATAGGAATCACCGAGTGACCGTACCGGGCTACCGGGCCTAGGTCAAACAACCGGGCCAAAGCTTGTCCAAGGACAATTCCCAAATCCTCAACCAAGTGGTGAGGATCTACTTCGATATCGCCAGTACCCTTAATTTCTAAACCAAAACCACCGTGGAATGCCATAGCGTTCAACATATGGGTCATAAAAGGAAGGGGGAGATCGATGTCGATCTTGTCGCGGGAGTCCATGTTCATTACCAAAGAAATGTCCGTTTCTTTGGTCTTGCGCGATATTTTTGCGATACGGGCGGTTTGTGTACTCATGTACCTTCCTCCTGGTTCAGTAAACGAACAAAAGCGTCTACCTGACGGTAATGATATTTGTAATACGCAGGATTCGCAATCAGCCGAACCGAAATTTCTTGCAGTACCTGAAGAACTTCCAGATTATTCGCCTTCAAGGTTGAACCGGTTTCTACTAAATCAACAATGTAAGGAGTTAGGCCTAAAACCGGTGCCAGTTCTACCGAGCCATTGAGTTTTATCATTTCTACCGCGACACCCTGGTTATGGAAGTAGTCGCGAGTGAATCGGGTGAACTTGGTGGCAACCCGCATGACGCTGTCTTCCCTTGGTTGGACATCGGGAGTCTTAGCACCGGCCAAACACATCTTGGTCGAACCAAAGGGCAGATCTGCCAGGGTAAAAAACTCGTAACCGGACTCGTAAATGACATCGTCACCACATATTCCAAGCCCGGCTATTCCATGATGAACGTACACCGGCAAGTCGGCGTTTTTTACTAACATAATTTTTAGAAGCCCCGAGGGGTCATAGGCCACAAGCTTTCGATTTTCGAAAGAAAAAGTGATCCCCCGGGCCGCCAAGTGGGCCTGTACGTCCTGCTCCAAACGACCCTTCGGAAGGGCCAGGGTCAAGGGATGAGCTTCTGCCGCACTTTTCATAAACGCACCTTCTTTCCCTGGGCCCTTAGAGCCTCGGCTTGATGGTACCTTTTTTCAAAATTTTCCCTATTGGCCAGCTCATGGTAATCGCCTAGTTGGGTCGAGGGAGACAGGAGGGATGCTACCTTAGAAGTCATGAGAGAAAATCCAATCGCCGGAACCTCGAGTTCCAAGTTCTTGAGGAGTCGGTCATAACGGCCACCGGATGCAATTGAGCTGTCGGCTCCAGGAAGATAGGCACTAAACACTATTCCCGAGTGGTAGCCTTGGCTTCCCAATTCGCTTAAGTCGATTCTGACTTCGATAACTGGAACGAGGGATTCGAGGGTCGCTGCTCGGTCGATAAGTTCGTCCAGGGCAACCTGGGCTTGTTTTGAAATATGTGAGGACCACGACGTCGCATAGTTTCTAAACTCTGCGGTGTTTCCAATAAAAGAAAACAACCTTGCAGTCTGCTGATCTTCCTTAGACAGGGTACGAAACTCGCGCATGCTTAGAGCTTTTCTTGCTTCCTCTTTGTCATGTTGATTCTTGTCCGACCATAGTTGATCGAAGAGTTCTCGGCTTCCGACGTGAATTACTGGATTGGGTAGATCTAAAGACTCAAGGACCCGGGCCAAAAGGACAAGGATCTCGAGGTCTCCGTCCCGTCCCGAGACACCCAAGAGTTCTGCTCCGCTTTGGAAGAACTCGTTCTTTCCTATATCTATCGCATCCTGGTACCGAACAATACTATCGGAGTAACACATACGGAGGGGCAGGACAGCACTTTTGAGCAGATGATGAATCTGTTTAACCAAGAATAGGGTAATGTCGCTACGAAGCGAGAGTATTTGTCCTTCCCGATCGACAAATCGATACGTATAGGGAGGTACCGATACTCCTACCGTTTCAGCGTAGTCATCGGCGTAATCGGCCATAGGGGTATGGACCGGAGTATACCCCCAGCTATGAAACAGAGTATCTAGTTTTGATACCAAAAAACGGTGAAGTTCGCCGTCTTGAAGGACTATTCCTTCGGAGCCCGCGGTTAAGGACAAAAGACCAGGATTTCGGGTATTCACACACTTCCTCCAGGGAGCACTATAGCAAACATAACCCGGGGTTACTATTCGAAAGTTGCACTGAAGAACCGAACTTTGGATCGCCCAAAGTCTCGTTGGTCGGTAACAAGAAATTTCCACCCTTGAACCGGAGATTGAGCTTCCGAATCACCCTCCGTCTCCCCGGTAGTACGAAAAAAATCTGGTATGTCGGCCCTTCCCCTTAGCCGGGGGGCGGATAATTCGGTTGGCAAGGTATTTTCACCTGGATAGTGGATAAGAATTCGGGTGCCCGGGTGGACGAGGCGACTCGAGGCTACCCGTTGGAGGAGGTCGGCCTTGTGAGGATAATCAAAAGGAGGGTCTAAAAAAATTATATCGAAGCTCTTCTTCCAAGTCATAACAAACCGTTCAGCGGGCTGAATAGTGAGTTGAACTTTCTGGTTGGCCATGGTCAGATTCTTAAGGATGACCTCTTTTTTCCCCCTATCCAGTTCTACCGCCTGGGCGGACGAAGCACCCCTACTTACTGCCTCGAGGGCAAGAACTCCCGATCCGGTAAAGAGATCAAGAAAAGTAAGCCCATCGAGGGGTCCCAAAATCGAAAAAAGACTTTCCCTCATCCTGTCCATTGCAGGGCGTATTATGCCCGGTGGACAGTCGAGTACACGGCCCCGTAAGGAACCTCCGGTAATTCGCATTCAACGAGTGTAACGGAGGGCAACGATTTTGTGTATCCTTTGGCTAGTGCCTCAAACCCTGTGGGGACAAATTTGTCGTCCTTCTCAGTCTTGAATACACTTCGGTCTTTACCTTCCCAAAGGCCTGCCTGGATTCTCCGTCCCCCTGTCTCCACCGCTTCACCCTCCACGGGGAGAGACAGTTGCCGTAGAGCTTGGAGGACACCAGCTCCAAACTCCGGGGGTAGGTCTTGTGGTCGTCGGTTATGCGGTTGAGAATGACCGCCTCCCGGTAGTCGCGGAACCGACTGAGGTTTCCTTCACCGGTGGTGCACACCAGGTGAGGCCATGAGCTGGACGTAGTTGATGGTCTTTTTGGTGTAGTAGTCCCGGTGGAAGGTGCGGTAGCCGAAGGTGCGACCGCACTTCTTGCAGCGGTAGCGAGTGACTTTCGCGGCGACCGTAGTGTGGTAAATACCGTGGTAGGTGAACCAGGAGTTACCCATTTGGGGAGTGTGAAAGTAGGTGCAGAATTTGAAAAATACTTTTTTTCCCACAGGGTTTGGGGCACCACCTATACTTTACACAGAGGATGAGTAGAAAGAACGAATGACAATTTTACACCTGGAGCTCAGCAAAGCCTTTCGCGAAGTAGTCCAAGATATGGCACACCAGTTAGGTCTGGAATACGTTGGTGTACCCAGTCAAACCGAGGCCCTCGCATTTCTCGAAAAAAAGAACCCTGCGGGCATTATAACAGGCATGGAACTCTTGGACAGCACTGGTCCAAAATTCCTGCAGGCTCTCAATGGGACCGATCATAAGAGCATTCCGACCCTGGTAGTCACCGGCGACGATTCCTTGACAACTCGAGAATCCCTTTATTCCATGGGCATAGCCGACTACATTCGTAAAAGTGACCTCACCTACGACCATTTACGACGATATCTGGAATCTCTTAACCGAGATGAAGTATGGATTCGATTTCTTAAGACCATCGACATCGCTCTACTTGATGACAGTATTACCAGCCAACTCATTATTTTGAATATATTCGAGCGATATGGGGTTACCAATGTCGATGTATTCTCCCACCCCCGGACTCTTTTGAAAAAAAAGAAACCCTACCATCTCTACCTTATCGATCTTGTCATGCCCGAAGTTAGCGGAGAGGAGGTAATTCAGGAGCTAAGGGTCGAGAACCCCCACAGCGTTATTATTGCAATTTCGGGAATTAGCAACGAAAAAACCATTTCCCACGTCCTCTTGTCCGGTGCCGACGATTACCTTACGAAACCCTTCGACCGAAATATTTTTATGGCCCGCATCCGCGCGAGTGTACGAACCTATCAATTGCTTAAGGAGTTGGAAGAGCGAAAACAAGAGCTCCAAATTTTGGCGGACACCGATAGTATGACCCGATTATACAACCATCGGTTCATGTATACGGCCCTGGAATCCCTAAGGCATGCCTGGGTGCCAGATTCTTCGCCGCCGGGAATTCTGCTCATGGATATCGACAACTTCAAGGCTATCAACGATACCTACGGTCATCCAGAAGGGGATCTTATTTTGACCGAATTTGCTCGTCGGATACGGTACTTTGCTGGAACCGAGCACCTAGCCGGACGGTATGGGGGCGAGGAGTTCTTAATCATCTTTCCCTCAATAACCCAGGAAGGCCTGGAATCGAGGGCCAAAGAAGTGTTGCAAATTATCCGCGAGGTTCCCATGGGTACCCAAAACATTCCGGTTCGATTTTCTGGGGGGGCTGCCAGTTTCACGACCGGAATGACAACCAGGGAACTGGTGTCCTTGGCAGACGAGCGTCTGTATCAAGCGAAGGAGCAGGGTAAGGATCGGGTTATTTTTTGAGAAGGCCCTCTAGAGAATTCTAGTATTCGAGGATTTTGCGAAGATTGGAATGTTCGGGCCTTTGGAGCCCAGGGTCGTTTACCAGGAGAGCAAAGGCGTCTTTACGTGCCTCGTTCATTATCTTCATATCTGTCCCCAGATTAGCGTAGGTAAACTGGAGAAATCCGGACTGGGCGATACCCTGGATATCGCCCGGGCCCCGGAGCTCGAGATCTTTTTCTGCTAAAAGAAACCCATCGTTGGTTTCTTTCATTATTCGTAGTCGCTCTTTGCCCGTTTCGGTGAGGGGCTCGTGGTACACCAAAAAGCAATAGGACTGGAGTTCTGAACGGCCTACCCGACCCCGAAGCTGGTGGAGGGCGGCCAGCCCAAACCGTTCGGCGTGTTCAATAACCATGCACGTAGCATTTGCTACATCGACCCCAACCTCAACAACCGTTGTGGATACCAATAGGTCAATATCGCCCTGGGAGAATGCGGCCATAGTGCGAGTTTTTTCGTCTTCTTTTAGGCGCCCGTGGATGAGTCCCAAACGGAAATTGTGAAACATCTTACCAAGATGTTCGAACATCGCCTCAGCAGATTTTATTTCTGGCGTTGGTTGGGGCTCGTCGTCACTCGAAGAGTCCCCCTCGATTCGGGGGTAAACAAAGTACGCTTGCCGACCTTGTTCCAACTGCTTTCGCACAAAATCGTAGACCTTTTTTTCATTTCCCATCCGGGCCAAGTGGGTTTCTATATCTCGCCGTCCTGGGGGTTTTTCGCCTAAGGTACTCACTTCCAGGTCACCGTAGACGGTCATGGCCAGGGTGCGTGGAATAGGAGTTGCGGACATGAGCAGCAGGTGAACTCGCTCCCCCTTTTTCTGGAGAGCGGTCCGTTGCAGAACCCCAAAACGATGCTGTTCGTCGACGATTGAAAGTCCCAGGGAATGAAATTCTACATCCTTGGTAAAGACCGCATGGGTACCTACAAGCACATGGATACGACCAGCCTTGAGTCCTTCCAGAAGGCGACTCCTGTTCGCCCCCGAAAGTCCCCCGGACAAGAAAGCAACGGTTAAACCCGCAGGCGACAAAAATCGGTGGGCGTTGTCGGCGTGTTGTCGCGCAAGAAGTTCCGTCGGGGCCATGAACACCGACTGTTGGCCCTGGTCGGCCAGGTACGCGGCGGTAAGAAAACCAACAATAGTTTTTCCCGAACCCACATCGCCCTGTAACAGCCGGCCCATTATTCCGGATCCCCGAAGGTCCTTTTCAAACTCTTCGAGGACTCGAACTTGGTCCTTGGTCAGGGAAAAACCCAGGGATGGAAGAATTTTCTTTACCGAAGGGGACTCAAATAGGCTTGGAACCTCAAGGACTACCTTTGCTTTGGGAAGTTTCTTCCGCTGGGTGGCCTGCCAGGCAAGGCCGAGCTGGAGGAGAAAAAGCTCCTGATAGGCCAGTCGGGTTCGGGCCTGAGTTACCTCGGACAAGTGGTTCGGCCGGTGAATTTGACCCAACGCAACCGTGTAGGGCAAGAGTTTCTTTTTGTCTATGAGCCAATGGGGAAGTGGATCTTCCAGGTGGCGGGCGTAGGTTTCAAGGGCGTGGTCGACCAAGAAGCGAACCTTTGCCTCCCCAATACCCCCCAGGTTCGAGTACCGGGGCAAGATACCGCCAAATTGTCGGGAAGGGGGCAATACTGGGGCCGGGCCACCGGACTGTACCCAGGTCTCAAGTTCCGCCCCGACCGAAGGAGAGAGAGGTTCGGTCTCGAAGGAAGTTGCCTGAATTTCGTTGTAGCGGTAAAGAAAGAGGCCGGAGAGCAAAAAGAACTTTCCAATAGGCAGGGTTCCAGTCAAGAAGTTTCGACCAAAACACACCAGGGTCGCCCGGGCACTACCGTCGCGGACCACAATCTTAAGGTTCCCCCGGGGACCGAAAAATTGGTGATCCAGAATCTCTACCACCGTCACAATCCTTACTCCCGGAGGGGGAGAACCCAGGGCGTTAGAGAGGGGAAGAATCGTCCGTCGATCTTCGTAGCCCCGAGGAAGCAGGTCCAGAAGTTCCCTAATGGTGGTATACCCCAGGGCTGCAAGTTTTCCCGAGGTCTTAGGACCGACCCCGGGGAGTTTTAGAATCGGTTGATCCAATTCTTCCCTAATCACCCCAGAACCCTAGAAAGGAATAGACGCTAATAAATTCGTTATGAGCGAGGAAAGTAGCCGCGCGGCCAAGAGGGTAACAAAAAGTACCCCCCCGGCTCCAAGCAGAGTTGTCCCATAGGGCACAATGCGGCTGGGGAAAAGCTTTCCCATAACCGGATGAAACACCGGCTGCAGAAATGAGTCCAGGCTGTACCAGAGGCGGTCTAAGGAGTTCATCCGTAGGTAAAATCCCACCAGTCGTAAGAGAACCAGGAACAGAAAAAGCCCCAAAATAAAACCCACCGCCCCGGCAATTGCCTGCCAGATTATGGCCAAGATAATTCCAAATCGAATTTGAGGGGCTCGAGAAATGTAACCAAAAACCGACGAGGCAATGTTCAGGGTAATAAAGGCCCCAAGAATCGAAAAATCCATGGTACCAATTCGCATAAACGAGAACCGGCGAAACCAGTCCAAGAACGGATCGGTAATCATCCGCAAGGCTTCGCCAAACCGGCCGTATTGGGCCCCGGGAATCCAAGTCATAAGTATTCGAATAAATATTACCGTGCTATACAGGCTTACAAAGGTAGCCAAAAATCCAAAGACTACCGAAAGGGCTGAGGTCATGAAATCCTCCTGAAATTAGAAAGTACTACAAATCGTCGTCTTCGTCTTGGTCGGTGTCTTCGTCGTCGTCGCCGGAGTCGAGTTCTTCATCGAGCCCACCGGAGGACACAAATTGGCTCGGGGTTGGAAGCAGAGTTTCTGCCGGGAGGGAGAAAAGTTTTGGTCGTTCTGTATTTTGGTCATTAAGAGATTTTCCATTATCTGGGTAGTCTTTCCAGACCTCTTGGACCAGAGGATGGGCCTGGAGGGATTCGATGTTCTTCTGAAGAGAAGTGATCCTTAGGGAACTGGATATTTTAATGACCGCTTCTTTACCGGTTGGCAACTCGACATGGAGATACACCTGGCTGGGACCGGGGCAGGCGTGAAGTAGGGCCCGCAGGTCCATGAGGTCCTCTTCGGTAATACCCGGAACCAAACGCAGGTGTACTTCGCCGCCTTCCTGTTCGTCCATATCCTGAGGTTCGCGAATATCTTTTACCACTAATTGGGGTCGATCGCGGCCAAAATCGAGGGTACCGATACACCCGAGGACCATATCGACCTGGACCGTCTCGCCCATTTTTTCGTACACCTCGGGAAAGAGTACAAACTCTATTGTTCCGTTGTAGTCTTCGAGGCTTCCGAAGGCCATTCGGCCTCCCTTCTTCGTAATTACCATGCGATAGGATTTTACCAAACCAATGAGGGCTTGGTCCTTATCCCTGTTCACTTGATTCAGCCGGGACAAATTGAGGGTTGTTGCCCGTTCCCAGGCCTGTCGGAATCGGTCCATCGGGTGGCCGGAGAAATAGTGGCCCATGGTTTCTTTTTCGAAGGCCAGAATATCTAACTGGTCGAAATCTTCTCCCTCGGGGAGCTCAATGTGGGGAAACTCCTCGTCCGCTGCACCGTCAAAGAGGCTGGTTTGGCCAAAGGCTCGGCTGTCTTTTTTGGCAATTGTCTGTTCCAGGAAGGCGGGTATGTGGTCGTAGAGGGGTTTTCTAGCAGGGTAGAGGGAGTCAAAGACTCCGCACATGACCATGATTTCTAAGACCTTCTTGTTTACCGTTCGGGTGTCGATCCGTTCGAGGAAATCCTCAAAACTTTTAAAGGGACCACCGGATTTTCTGGCGCTCACAATTTCGTCGACCGCACTACTTCCAACTCCCTTCATACCCATGAGGCCAAAGAAAATTGTGCCGTCCTTTACGGTAAAAAATTTGTCCGAAACGTTAATGTCTGGGGCCTGGATAGGTATTCCCATGGTTCGGGTTTCGGTCATGTACTCGGAGAACTTATCGGGGGAGTTGATTTCGTTGGTGAGGTTTGCAGCCATAAACTGGGCGGGGTAGTTAGCCTTGAGATAGGCAGTTTTGTAGGCCAGAACCGAATAGGCCGCCGCATGGCTTTTGTTGAATCCATATCCTGCGAAGGGCTTGAGTAACTCGAATATTTCGTCGGCGACCTTTTCCGAAATCCCCTTGGCTTTGGCCCCCTCCATGTACCGGACGTACATTTTGGCCATTTCTTTTTCTTTCTTTTTCCCCATGGCCCGGCGCAGAATGTCTGCCTCGCCGAGGCTGAACCCCCCTACAATTTTTACGATCTCCATTACCTGCTCTTGGTACACAATTACCCCATAGGTCTCTTTGAGCACTTCTTCCAGGCTTGGGTGGGGGTATCGGATAGGGGTTCGGCCCCATTTGCTGTCGATAAACTGGGGAATATTATCCATGGGCCCAGGACGATACAGGGCGTTTAAGGCGATGAGGTCCTCGATACACGAGGGCTTTGCCCGCTTGAGGGTCGTCTGCATTCCTGAGGATTCAAACTGGAAGACCGCCATACTCTTTCCCTCGCCCAGGAGGGCGAAGGTTGGTTTGTCGTCTTCGGGAATCGTTTCTATATCGAAGGGATCCTCGTTTGGCCCCTGGTTCACACGAATGAGTTTGACCGTGTTTTCGATGAGGGTGAGGGTCTTGAGCCCCAAAAAATCCATTTTCACCAGGCCAACGTCCTCCAGCAGGTCCATGGTAAACTGGGTCGAAATGGCCCCAGTCTTGGGGTCGCGAAAGAGGGCTACGTACTGGGTGAGTTCTTCTTTCCCAATAACAACCCCTGCGGCGTGGGTCGAGGCGTGGCGGGAGAGTTTTTCTAACTTAATTCCCGTATCGATGAGTTCCCGAACGACTCCTCCTTGGTCGTAGAGTTCCTTTAATTTGGGTTCTTGTTCGAGGGCTTTTGGTATGGTGATTTTTAGGTCATCGGGAATGAGTTTGGCAATTCTATCGGCCTCGGCGAAGGGTAGGTCCAAGACCCGGGCTACATCCCGAATAACTGCTTTCGCCTTGAGGGTTCCGAAGGTGATTATTTGCCCGACCTTCTCGCTCCCGTAGGTTCGGGTGACGTAATCGATAACCTCCTGCCGTCGTTCGAAACAAAAGTCGATATCAAAGTCGGGCATGCTTACCCGGTCGGGGTTCAAAAATCGTTCAAACAGTAGATTGTATTTTATTGGATCGATGTCGGTAATTTTGAGAACGTAAGCAACTATCGATCCGGCCCCGGAACCCCGGCCCGGCCCAACAGGTATTCCATTCTCCCGGGCGTAGCGAATAAAATCCCATACAATAAGGAAATACCCGGTAAAGCCCATGGAAATAATAACTTCGAGTTCGTATTCGAGCCTCTGACCGAGTTCGGCGGTTACCTGGGGATACCTTTGGGCAAGGCCATTGCGGGCGAGGTGTCGCAAATACTCGTCGGGAGAGGTAAAGCTGGGCGGAATATCGAAGTCCGGCAGGAGGGGGCCGGGTAAATGCATGGTAAGGTCGCACATTTCAGCAATTCTGATAGTGTTGGTAAGGGACTCGGGAATTTCGCCAAAAAGTGCCCACATTTCTTCGGCACTTTTGATATAAAATTCCTGGCTCGAAAACTTGAAACGGTTAGCCTCATGTTTTTTTCGTTTGTTTCCAATACATAACAGTATATCCTGGGCGTTCGCGTCGTCCTTATGGATGTAGTAGGTATCGTTCGCCGCGACCAGGGGTATTCCTAACTCCTTGGACAGCTGTACCAATCCCCGGTTGATCACCTTCTGTTCGGGGATGTTGTGGTCGGTCATTTCCAAGTAGAAGTGGTCGGGTCCGTAGAGGTCTTTGTAGAATGAGGCCACCTCCCGGGCATCGGAAAGTCTATTTCGGCCCAGAAGTTGGGGTATTTCTCCCCCCATTCCCCCGGAAAGGGCGATTATATCCTCGTGGTAGGTCTGTAATAATTCTTTATCTATACGAGGTTTATAGTAAAACCCTTCGGTATACCCCAAGGAGCTGAGCTTGATGAGATTTCGGTAACCCTTGTCCGACTGGGCAAGAAGTACAATTCGGTGGTACTTGTTCGAATTTTCTAGATTCGATTTAGAATGTCGGCTGTCGGTAGCCATAAAAAAATCGCACCCTACGAGAGGATTTATGTGAACGTCACCGCTCTTACAGGCTTGGTAAAACCGAAGGGCCCCAAAGAGATTTCCATCGTCGGTGAGGGCAATGGCTTTCATGTGGAGTTCTCTGGCCCGACCTACCAGGCCGCTTAGAGTAGAACTGGATCGAAGGAGGCTAAAATCCGAGTGATTATGCAGGTGAATGAATTCGGGCATAGGGTGATTCTATGCTACTCAAAACCTTCATGCGTGTAAACGCCGAAGAAGGACAGGAGTCAAGTGCGTTGCTATTTTTCCATTTTTTGGATATGAACAAGAACCATGAACAACCTCGTAATTGTCGGCAATATTGCCGACAACCCCTTTGTTGCCGATATTTCCCAACACATGAATCAGGCTATGCACTATTCGGACTTAATCTCCCTCAAGAGCTACCTGAACAATGAGTTTTGCCCTCGGTTTATTGTAGGCGAAGATAGTTATGAAAAAGTCGGGAATATTCTCGAGGGGTATGTGGTACTCATCGTATCGAGTACCCAGTTCATGTATAGCCGAGACGAGTTGGCTATGCGCAACCTCATTATAGCCCGGGCAGCGAAAGACAACGGGGCCGATAGGGTAATCCTTTTAGAGCCCGACCTTTTTTATAGCGCCCAGGATAGGGGCCCACGCAAAGAACACGGTTTTGTCGATTTTGAGCGAAGTCAAAAGGACTATAAAAAATTTAACGGCCAAGCCTTCACCAGCCGACTCTACGCCGACCTCTTAAAGGAGTCAGGAGTCGACGAGGTCGTAACAGTCCATAACCATTCTAACAGCGTTAAACGTCTTTTTATGGAACGATTTTCTGGCCACTTCTACAACCTGCAGCCTGCCGATATTTTCGCCAACTACATAAAAGAAAGCGATATTGTCGAACACAAGAACCTGGTACTCTGCGCCCCAGACCACGGCGCCCTCTCGTTCGTTCGGGAAGTATACGAGGAACTGGCTATGAAAAAGATTCCGGTTATTGTTATGGACAAGGAACGGACTTCAGAGCGCCAAGTTTTTATGGACGTCGACCCCGACGAAAGTGATATCGCTTTAGGCGACGTAAAAGGGAAACACGTGGTCGTAATTGACGACATGGTCCGCACCGGGAACACAATTGTGGAATGTTGTCGAAAGCTGCGAGAGGCAGGGGCAACGAGGGTCGTCTTTTTTGTGACCCACTTTTACTCAAGCCAAGAGGGGCGAATTAAACTCAACGATTCGGTTATCGACGAAATCGTAACTACCAGCTCAATTCCCCAAATTCTCAACCGTGATATGCAAGGGCGATTACGCCACAAGATGGTAGTTCTTCGGATTCCCCGCTGGATTTCAAACTTCCTGCTCCAGCACACAAATCTTACGGAAAAACCCTTATCCCGTCCCCTCTACATCGAGGATATGTCGAGTAAAAACCCTCGATGGAAGGGTCGAAACGTCGGGCCTCTATTTCCCGAGGGCTAATCGAAGGCGATCGATGAGTTTCCCATTTTCCTCGTGGGAGTAATAGACCTTTTGGGGATTCATCTCGAAGATCGAACCCCACTCAGCCTCGTTCTCAACCTTTGGTACCAGGTGGAAGTGCAAATGGGGCATTTTGTCCCCATAGGCTCCATAATTGAGCTTGGCAGGTTTGACCGTTTCTATAATTGCTGCAGCCGCTCGACTGAGATCCCGGGCAAAGGCTCCAAGATCTTCGGGGCGGAGGTCCGAGAGTTCTTTGACGTGATGATTACACGCGAGGATACATCGTCCCCGGTGGGTTTGTTCCAGGAACAGATAGAGGGTCGACAATTCGAGTTTTTCCACTTCGATCATGAGGGAGTCGAGTTTTTCGTTCGGTTGGCAGTAAAAACAGGTCGGATCATTGGTCATTTTCAGTTCCTTTTGTTTGGCTAGAGGTACCGGTAAGTTAGATCGTTAGGAGTTTCTTGTTCTGCTTCAGTAGTTCGGTCAGGGGTTCGCCCCAGTAACGGACTTCCACCCCTAGATCAATAAGCATTTCTGCTGCCCCAACCCGTTCCGCACAGGCTTGGCAGGCGGTAAGAAAAACCCCCTGGGAGATTAGGTCCTGGATGCCCTGCTGCACGATCGACGAGTTCTTTACGAGCTGAGTAGAGCCGCCCCAGATAATGATGGTTATCTTTTCCCACCACCCGTTTTTGATTCCGTTTCGGGCATACATGTTTATCATTTTGTCAAAAGTAGTCTCGTCGGAGCTAGTCCAGAGGATGAAGAGTTCGTTTTCCATATACCTATCTAAATACAATTTGACCAATGATTCAACCCAGAGCAAACTTTGGTGCACACAGAAAAACTTCACCTAAAAACTTGACATTTGCCGCATTAATACGATAAATTTATATCGGTTTTCGGGGCAGGGTGAGCTATGGCGGGCAAAATCGTCACAAGCAATTCCCGACCGGCGGTTATAGTCCGCGATGGGTGAGTTTCTTACCCTTGAACCGGTGAAATTCCGGTACCGACGGTACAGTCCGGATGGGAGAAAACCGGAATCTCAATCTCTTCGACCTTTCTCTCCAAAGGTCGATAGTTTGAAATTCTCATCGTGCCCCAAGCCTAACCGCTTGGGTTTTTTTGTTTGGGGCCGATGCTCCTCTACAGAGGTCCGCAGTACCGTTGGGTTCAACGTACCGGATACTACCTCTATCCTTCCT
>Ga0210043_1000636_pt1 | contig 36441 bp, 55 predicted proteins | sample CryGeymet201501t_FD_183990 | JGI IMG/M metagenome (GOLD analysis project Ga0210043, IMG submission 183990) | Groundwater microbial communities from Crystal Geyser aquifers in Utah, USA - Crystal Geyser metaG 2015-01t (SPAdes) (version 2) | ecosystem: Environmental > Aquatic > Deep subsurface >... | reverse complement strand
GTTGATACAGAAGTTGATGGTGGACTTGATGTAGATGATACAGAAGTTGATACAGAAGTTGATGGTGGACTTGATGTAGATGATACAGAAGTTGATACAGAAGTTGATGGTGGACTTGATGTAGATGGTGGACTTGATGCAGAATTAGACATTTTAAATAAAGATCTTGATGCGAAAGCACCAATAAAATAATTTATTTTGTAAATCTATAAAAATGAGGGTATCAATACCATTGACATCAACAAAATTACACACTTTATTGTGAGGTAAAAAATATGATCAATTCACAGCAGATAAAGAGGTAAATTTTTATAGATTTACAATACAAAACCTTTGAAAATATAATGTTTATATTGAAAATTGAGAAAATGCAACAGTTGAAAATTGATATAAATTATTTCCATGAAATGATCTTGAAATAAAAACAGATAATATACACAGGATTTCTTTTATTTCAGAAACAGAAATAAATGATAATATTAGAATAATTACAACATAAAATGAGACAAGGTATAATTAAAAATGATGTATATATCCAAGATCAATCATCAGAGATTGTTGATGTGTTTTTTTGTAAATTATTAAATAATGTCACTTTATCTTCACCAGTTGTAATGGATACATATACAGCAACATTTGTTGCATGACATTGATTTGTAAGTGGGAATTTAATGTGTTTAAAGGAGTGATCAAATTTTTTCCAAGCAGAGGTTTTAAGTGTTTCATGAAATGTTGTCACAATTGATAGACCTTTTGATTATGGTTTTACAATAAATACATCATCACAAAGGACAACAAAAGAAATGAATATTGATTGATCGATAACAAAACAAGTTTTTAGAGTAACACCAGTTTGATTGGATGTGAAATTTGATATTTTAAAAGTAAATTTTCACATGGAAAGTTGATCCCCAATGGATAATTGATTATTTTGATCATTACCAAAACTTGCAAAATGACTTGTTTTAAGAAAAAAAGATTGAGTTTTTAAATCAATATTTAATGCAAAAACAAATGGTGAATTTTCACATCATTGTGAGTATATACAATATGATACAAAAGCACCATCATGAGTTTATTGATTAAAAATAATAAAACACTTTAATTGACAAGAAAATCATTGAGTTGTTGTGAGATTAGATCCAGAAAAAAATGAGCAATTAGAAATAATTATCCAAGATAATTTAATTGGACTGACAGAATTTCATGTCACAGTACAAGGCCATGTTGTTATTGATTAAAAATAATACCATGCACTTATTTTATTTTAAAAAATCTCTATAATGACAATAGAAAATACAATAATTTTGATTGAAAACCATGGGATCACTTTTTTAATTACAGGTTTTGTTTTATATTATATGGCAAAAATAGTAAATTTATATTATAAAAAACTTGAGAGTAAAATTGTGAGAGATTATGCAAAAGATCTAAAAGAAAAATGGCCAGAAACAATAAAAAAAAGCACAATTATACATCAATTATTGTATAAAGCATTATATGAATATAAAGGGGATAGGGCATATATTTTTGAGTATCACAATGGTGGACATTCAATTTCATGAATAGATTTTTTAAAGGCATCAAATACTTTTGAGGTTGTAAATGAAAATATACAACAAAATCAAAAAGATTTGCAAAATTTACCAGTTGGGATGTTTGCATTTACAAACTTAAAAATTTTACAAAAACAAGTAATGTGCATTAAAGATATTGAGGATCTTAAATGTGAGGATCTTTGAGTTTATCAAATGTTTAAACAACAAAATATAAAATCAATTTTTGTAATTTGATTGTTTGATGCACAATCACATCCAATTTGATTTTTTGGGATTGATTATACAAAAGATGAGATGTGATCATGTAATGAGGAAATGAAAAAAGATCTTGAAATTTTATCATATAAGATTGCATGATTATTATATTAAAACAAGACATTGAGAAAAAAAATCATCCTTGTATTATATAATTACAAAGAAAATAATTTTTAATACTTTATATTTAAAAATGGAATATACAACACTTGCCACATTAAAAGAATATTTGGGGATTGTAGATACAGCATCAGATGTAATTTTGGCAAAAGTGATCAAAAGATGTACTCAACAATTTGATAAATATTTGTGATATAATCTTGAAACAAAAAAATATACAGAGTATATTGTTGTTGATTGAGATAATATTTTGATTGTAAATATTTGACCAGTAAATGATATTGTCAAATTAAAATATGACAATGTTGATTGATTAGATGTGGCATATACAAGAATTGATTGAAATATTATATATTTACCAGATGATCATGATGCAACATTATATATTGAGTATAATGCTTGATATGACACACTTGCAGAGATTTATGATATTGAGCAGGCTTGTTTAGAGGTTTGCAAGGATCTTTGGGATAATACACCAGTATCATGAAATGAGGCAAATATTAAATCAAAGAGAATTGAAACTTTAAGCAAAACATATTTTTCAAAAGATGAAATGGCTTGAGGAAAATGAGTTGATTTCAGAGAAACTTTGGATAATTACAAAACTTTAAATCCTTTAATTGTATAGAATATGTGAAAAAGTCTTTTAAGCAGTTTTAAAAATGATTTCAACAAAACAATTTCAGTATATGCAGAAGTTGAAACACAAAATGATATTTGAGAAGTTGCAAAAACATGGCCAACAGTTACCACAACAGGAATAAAATGTCTTTTATTATTAAATAATCAAAGATATGATGCTTTTGTTGAAAATAAAGTTGAATATATAAAAACAACTCATCAAGTAAGGCTTGAATTGTGACCAACAATCAATATTTGAGATAAAATAAAGGATGAGGACAATTTATGGTATGATGTAAAGTTTACAAATAAAGCACCATGATTTGGAGGTGTTGATGATCATTTATTGCTTTTAGTTGATGTAATAATAAAATAATATGTCAGAAATGAAAATGGATACAGCAAAAGTTGACAGAGCAATGGCAATGGCTTTGCTTGACAGTATCCAATTATTACAAGAAAAAATAATTGAGATCACACCAAGAGATCCAAAAAGATTGCCAAAAAACATAAAAGTAAAAGTCACATGAGATCTAAAAAAATCCATTGATTACCAAGAGATTTCAAAATTTGAGTTTATAATTGGTACAAAACAGGGTGAGGCAGAATATTGAGAGTTTTTGGAATTTGGCACAGCACACATGCAACCAAGATCATTTTTAAGAAAATGATTGATTGATAATAAAGATGAAGTTTTAAGAAATTTTACAAAAAGATTTCAACAAGTGATCAATTGATAATAAAGACATTGAAAAAAAATTTTATTTAATAATAATACAAAGTATGATCAATGTAAAAAAATTTGTTTTTGATAAACTTAAAAACAATACCACATTGTCATGATATGTTAGTCAAAGAATATATCCAAATACAGCACCATTAAACAGTGCATGGCCATTGATTGTTTATAATAGAGTTACACAATGAAAACTTGATCTAAAGGGTATTAGAAATGAATATATACAGATCAGTATTTGGTGAAAATCTATAAATGACAATGAAATAATGTTGGGGGTGATTTCCTCAATATTCAATGGATTAAAAAAAGCACCAGTGAAATTTTGTGATGTTATGTGATTTGATGAAACATTTGACAAAGAAACTTGAACATTTTGAAACCATGTTACAGTACATATAAAAATGATTGAGGATGGCGAAAGCTAAAATAATTTACTTTTAATTTTTAAATATAAAATTATGCAAAATAGTGTACAAAAAGTAAAATCAGTTAGATTTTGAAGTGGTATATTTTCAATGTCATCAGATGGTTGATCAACATGGATCAATCTTTGAGCATTAAAAGATGCAAACTTAAATGTTACAAAATCAATAATTGAACTTATTGTGGATAATGCAAAAATGCCACCAAAAGTAAAACTTGATGAAGTTGTTTTTAGTGCAAATTTATATGAATTTGTTTTGGATAACTTACAAGCAATTGATGGGATTGCAGATTATTCAACAATTGATGGTACACCAACACCAGTGGTTGGTGAGGCTCTTTGAACTTGATGGACAGTTGATCAACCAATAAAACTTGCATTTAAAAATGGAGACAATACAGAAGTTACATCAATAGTAATTGATGCAGATGGTACACCTCTTGTTTTAAATACAAATTACAGAGTGTTTGTTGGATCAGATTGATACACATATATAATGCCAATTACAGCAAATGCACTTGTACTTGATGCAGATTATAGTTATACACCATTAGCAAGAAAAGAGCAATTATATAGAGATATAATTAAAACTCTTGCAACAAATAGATTTAAGTTTGAAAACACAGATGAAGATGGAAAAGTATTTGGGATTGAATTTTATGAGGGTTACAATAGAGCATGAATTGATGCAACTTTCTTATCAGATGATACGACAGATGATGCATTAAATATACCAGTAGAAATAAAAGCATATCCAGTTGCATGATCTCAAAATTTATTCAGAATATATGATGAGCAAGATGTTGTATAATCAAAAGACATTGAATAAAATAAATAAAAAGCTATTCTATTTTAGAATAGTTTTTTTATTATTTAAAAATAAAATATGACAATATATAATCTTGATGCAAATGAGGAAATTGATTTGATTAAAATAAATGGTATTGAGTATGAAGTTTGAGACATACCAATTGCAATAATTGAAAAAATATTGAATATAAAAACTTGAATATTTAAAAGAGATCTTGTTGATCAATGGAAACCAATTTGTAAAGAAATTCTTGAGATAAGAAATAAAAATGTTGATGTTTCAAATATCACAAAAGATAAATTATTTGCATTTATAACTTATACAAAATGAAAGATTGAAAAATGACAGCTTTGATAAGGCAAAAAAATACTTTTTTATATCATGGAAAAACTTTTTATTGTTGAGATCTTACACTTGAGGATTATTTATATATCAATATAGATCTTGAGTGATGATTGGATAAAATATTTATGGAGTTTAATGATCAAGCACCATTATTAAATACAAGACAATCAAGAGAATTTATGAGGATCTTGCTTTGACAAGAAAATGAGTGAAAAAATGAGGATTTGATGGATAAAATGACAGATACTCAAAAAAAGATCCAAGCATTTAAAAATAAACAAAAAAAAGATCCAAAAAAAGAGGTTGAGGATATGTTGGATGATTTCCATATAATTGAGGGACAAATGATGCATTATTTAAAACAACATTTGTCAGAGATGAGAAAATGGCCATATCAATATTTTATGAAACAATATAAGGATTTACCATATACAACATGACAAAAAGAATACGAAAAAAACAGAAATTCAAAAAGCCCAGATAAAAAATGATTTAAAAAAGAGTTTTTAGATTTTTATAATAAATAAATTTATTTTTTTAAAAAAGAATTATGGCAAATATTGGTGAGTTGTCAGTTTGAGTAAAGGTTGATGATAAATCATTAAACAAGGCAACAAAACAAGTACAAACAGAGTTTAAAAAGACTTGAGATGGTATTGAGCAAAACTTTACAGATAAAACAGTGAAATGATCATGAAAGATAAAAAGTGCTTTTGCATGATTATGATGATTGATTGCAAAAGTTTTTAGCATTACAGCAATTGTAAGTTTTACAAAATCATTATTTTCTCTTTGATCAGATCTTGAGGAAACATCAAGTAAATTTGATGTAATTTTTAATTGATCAGAAAAAGTAAAGCAAAATTTTGATAATCTTGCAAAAGCAACAAATAGATCAAGTTTGGATCTTATGATTTTTTGAGGTAATGTTTGAAATGTACTCGCACCATTATGACTTGCACAAAGTGAAGTTGATGGATTATCTTTGTGATTAACACAACTTGCAATTGATGTTGCATCTTTTAATAATGCATCAGATAAGCAAGTAATTGGAGCATTTACAAGTGCATTATCATGAGAGAGAGAGGCATTAAAATCCCTTTGAATTGTTATTAGTGAGTCAGATGTGCAAAATAAAGCATATAGCTTATGATTACAAGATCAGTGAAAAGAATTGACAAAAGCCCAAAAAGCCCTTGCAACTTATCAGTTATTACTTGATAATACAACCAATGCACAAGGTGATGCAATTAAAACATGAGACAGTTTTGCAAATCAATTAAAAGGTTTGAGAGGTGCAATAAAAGATGTTTTTGCAAATGCATGAAAAGATGTCGCATGATCAACAGCATGACTTTTAAAAAATATTACAGTTTTTGTGTCATCTTATGGTTGAGCAATTATCACAACTATTGTGGAAACAGGGAAAATTATTTGATCAGTGATTTGAGATCTTTTTAAAACTTTTTGAGGCTTATTTTCTTTTATAAATACATGATCAACTCAAAACAGCAATGACATGCAATGATTTGCTTTTGTTTTTATGAAAATTGTGCAATGATTTTGAGTTGGTGTAAACTTGATTGTAACAGCAATAAAATCTCTTTTTAAAATCCTTGTAATAATACTTTGAGCACAAATTGAAGTTTGGAAAGCATTTTTTAAAAGTATTTGAGATTGATGGAATATTTTATATACATCTATTGTTTGAACTTTTAAGAGTATCATTGATGTTGTTGTTTTATCAGTAAAAGTAATTTGAGATTTATGGTTGTGACTTGCAGAGGCACTTGTTTGAGTATTTAAAGGTATTGCAACAAATGTTTGAGTTGCTATGCAAAAAGCATGAAACCTTGCAATAAAATGATTAAATAAAGTAATTGATGCAATAAATAAAGTACCATGAATTGATATAAATAGACTTGCATGACTTTGAGATGCAGATTTCAAACCTTTTGAGTTGAAGATTTGAAAAACAATTGGAAATTTAAAAGATGATTTTGCAAAATTTTGATCAGATATTAAATGAAATTATGCAGGAATTTGAGCAAGTTTTTGAAATATTGCAAATAATTATTGAGATTGAATTGACAATATTGTTGGTGTTTCAAAAGAGGCTTTTTCAGATATGTGAAATGATTGGAATAAATTTTGAGAAAATGTTGTTGAGTGAAACCAAAGAATTGAAACAAGTTTAAAGGAGGGGGCAAAAAAAGCAGAGGAAAATGCAAAACTTTATGAGCAATGATATTTTAGTATTTTAGATCTTATTGATAAATACAAATGATCAGTGGATGATGCAAAAGATAAAACAGGACAACAATGAAAAGTTGCAAAAGATACAATTGATCAAGTAAAAACATTATATAAAGATTGGGAGAAAAAAATTGAGGATGTCAATAAAGCATCAGAAAAACTTGCAGAGGATACAAAAAAATATAATCAAGATATTGAGGACAGTATTAGAGCAATTTGAAAAGAATTGGATGACAGCACCACAAAATATGAGGATGCAATTTGAAAAATACAATCAGAGACAGCAGTTGATATTGCACAAAGATGAGTTGAACTTGCAAAAAATCTTGCAGATATTGAGACAGATATTGCAGATGCAAAGACAAATAGTTTAGAGGATGAGGTAACAAAAAAAGAAAAAATTGCAGAATTACAAGATAAAATCTCATTATTACAATTAAAAATAAATGAAAATACATCAAAAACAAGTGAAAGTACAAAACAAAGTCAAAAACTTACACTCGCAAAATATAATGATCAATTAAAATCATTGCAAGTTGAGTGAATAAGTCTTGAAAATCAACAAAAATTAACAGATCTTGAAAAAGAAAAAACAGATATATTAAAAGAGCAAGAGTTTATTGTTGCAAATACAACAGAGGCACAAAGACTTGAGGCACAAAGGAGAGCATGATTGAGTGAGGCAGAAAAAACAAAAGAGGATGCACAGATCCAGATTGATGCACAAACAAAAGAATTTGAGGCAGAAAAAACAAAACTTGAAAGTTTACAAAGGATCAATAAAACATTTTTGGATTTAAAAAAATTAGATCAACAAGAATTGGATAAAATTTTGGCAAATGAAAGATTTTTAAATTTAAGTCAAGAGGAGCAAGAATTGATCATGAAACTTGCTAGAGATAAAATACAACTTACAGCACAAAAAGATGCAATAATATTACAACAACAAGAAATTGCAGATGCAACAATCACTCTATCAAATAGTACCACAGCAATACAATTGGCAAATATTACAGCTATTGAAACAGAATATGCAACATTGATCAATCAGATCAATACAGCAATTGCAAAACAAAGAGAATTAAATGCAGTAAAATGAGGATGACAATGATTTGCAAGTGGTTGATTTACATGATCATGATGAGCAAATGAGGTTGCATGAGTTGTACATAAATGAGAGTGGGTTGCACCAAAATGGATGGTAAATAGCATGAGGCCACTATTTGACAGTTTAGAAAATTCAAGAGGCAGATGATTTGCAGATTGATGATATACAAACACAACAAATAAAACTCAAAATAATAATATTACAGTAAATTGATGAGCAGATTTAAAATGATTTATTGATTATGCAAAATGGAAACTTTAATTTTTTAATTTTTATATTATGATTTGAAAATCTTTTGAATTTAATGGCCAAACAATCTCAAAAACAACTTGAGATTTTAGAGTTGGTATTGATGTAATACAATGGAAGTCTTTAGATATATCAGATGAGCAAACAAATGTGCAATGATTTCATGGTGTTAAATTATCACCAACTTTTGCAAGAGGTCGCAGGATTTCAATTGAGGGGATGATTATTGCAGATGATCAAATTTGATCAAGCAAAGGTATTGATTATCTTGAGTGATTATTTGCATTGCAATGAGTACCAAATCAAGTTGAACTTTTACCATTTATTGTTACAGATGAGCAAGATAGGAGATGGCAAATAAATGCAAAAATAAAAGAGCCTTTGTCAATTGATATAAATGATAATGATTGGCAGGCTTGAGCAACGAGGAGATTTAGGGTTGTTTTACAATCAGAAGATCCAAGATATTATAATGTTGATCAAAAAGAGGTGCAATGATCAGAGTGATTTTATGGATGAGTTAAACTTTGAGCAAAACTTTGATTTAAAATGGATGATAATTTTAATGAGATCCAGATTATCACATGAGGTAATATTGATGCACCTTTGGAAATTACTTTGACAGTAAAATGAGAGATAAACACATTATTGATGATAAAAAATTTAACAGATGGCACATTTTTTGCACTTGATATTGATGCAGTTGTAGATGATATAATTGTGATAAATTCAAATACATTTGAAGTTACAAAAAATGGTATAAATATAAAATCAAGCAGGGTTGCATGATCGACATGGCCAAAAGCAAAATTTTCAACAACATTTTCAATTTATGATGATGATGGATGATTAGTTGAGAGTGATTTTGATATTGATATTAAATACAGAGATGTTTTACTTTAATAATTTATAAAAACATGTTTATTGCATATATTTATGATAAAAATAATGATATAATTGCACAAGTTGAGGATATTTTAGATATGAATATCCAAAATAAACTCAATGATATTTCAACAGCATCTTTTTGATTATATCAAACAAATCCATATTGTACCAGAAATTATTTAAAAGAATATAGGAGAGTTAAAATAAATATGCAAATTTGAAATGAAGAAAAATTGATGTTTGATTGAGTGATTAGATGATTTGATGCAGATTTGGACAAAACAAGTATAAAACTTGAAAGTTTTGAGCATTTATTTGAAAGGAGACTTTTGCATGTAGATTATACATTTACAAATCAAAGTGTTGATACAATTTTACAAACAATTCTGGATGCAATAAATACAAGATATAATACAAATATTGTTTTAGATTGTGGAATTACAACATTAACATCAAAAACATATAAAAAAGCAGAAACATTTTTAAAAATTTTAAAAGATCTTGCATTAAATTGATATGAATTTCAAACATTTGATGGTATTTTAAAATTTAAAGATACAATTTGAGAAAATAAAACAATATGAGATAATTTTATTGAGTATAGATATGATATAAATGAGCCAGATGATAGATCAATTGACAGTGTAAAAATGGCAAATGATTGAAAAAATTTGGCAAATTGAGTGATTTGAAAATCATGATCAAATTATACAGAGGATTATGATATAATAAGTATTGCAGAATTTTGATTGGTTGAGAGTAGTTTTACAACATCATGAGATGATACAACAACAACATCATCATATTTGGATGATCACAAGGAAAGTTGATGAGAATTTGATGTGACAGCAATTGTTGATGATTTTTTCCAAGCATTTTTGTGAGATCTTGTTTATATTTATATATTTGTTTGAAATGATATAATGTTTTTTGATTGATCAATGAAAATTGTTGAAAAACAATATATTTGATGAGATTTACCAAAAATTACATATAAATTATCATCATCAAAAATATATAGTAAAAATATTATTGAGCAAGTATGAGAGATCCAACAAAGATTAAAAACACTTGAATTACAATAAAAGACATTGAATAAAATGAGTAAAAAATTATAGTAATTTAAAGTTTATTTATTAAATTTAAAAAAAATGCAAAGAGTTTGAATATTAAATGGAAATAATATCAATTATGATAAAGATTTCACAGCATGATTTTTGGCAACAATTCAACAAGGTATTATTGAGGGATTTAGTATTTCATGAAGTGGTGCAAGTGCAGAAATTTTACCATGAAAGGCATTGATAAAATGTACAAGATCAAATTGAGACACTTTTTTAGCAACTTTTGAAAATACAGAAAATGTTGCAGTTGATATGAGTGGGACAAAAAAAGTATATATTGTTATTGATCAAGATAAAATTGATGATGGAACTTTAAATAATGAAAATGGGACTTGACTTTGAGAAATAACAACAGATCCAAGTACATATCCATCATTAAATTTTGTTGCATTATATGATATTATTTCAGATGTTGTTTGAGATGATAGAGTTGCAATAAAATTATCAGATCATTTTAATGCAACTTTACAATGAAATACATTTAATATTGCAAATACTCTTTTATTACTTGATTGAAATTGACTTATACCAGTTGAAAATATGCCACCAGCAGAGTTGGATATTGATGTATTATCAGAGGATATATGAAAATATTGAGATTTTTGAGTAATATTTGATGGTATTTGAAATAAAAAAATAAAAATTGAAAATATACAAAATGCATTGAAAAATTATCAATTAGCAAATAATTTAACATCATGAGAGATGGTGAAATTATTAAATACTTGAAAAATTGACTATTTAGACTTAGTTGCTTTTACAAGTTTAAATGTAAATACAGCATGAGTTGTTAATGGAATATGATTTAACATTTTTAAAATTGATGAGGAAAATTTTTGTGTTTTAAGTGCTTATAATGATTGATCAACAGGAAATTATCGGACATCTTTTGTTTATTGATTTAATATTGATTGAACTCCTTATAGAAGATCAGCAGGAGTTTTAACAACATCAGTTACAACATCAACAAGTTTTACTTATACAAGTATGATACCAATGTGAAATAATATTTTTGTATTTTTATATACAAATTGAAGTAATTATTTATATTGTACTATTTCCGAATTTAATCCAACAACTTGAGTATTTACTCATTGAGCATATCAATCAATTGATGTTACTTGAGCAGTTTGAAATTTCAACTCTTGATGCAGAATGACAGATACAACACTATTGGTGCAATATAATGCAAATTATATTAAAAAATTAACTATAAATACAAGTACAAAAGTTATAGTTACAAATGGGACAAGATATACTATTACAAATTCTTATTGATTATCATGATGACCTTTACCAATAACATCATGGGCAGAGGATGTTTGAGCAGTTATTTTCCATAAAAATGTAAGTCAGATTGATATTTATGCATGTAAAATCACATGTGTTTGACATAATATAACTTTTTCAAATGAGACATTATTATATAATCCATGATTAACAAGTATTACAATAAGATATTGAGACAATAATTTAGCAGTTTGATGAAATGGTAGAGAAATGTTTTGGGTTTGATTATATAATACATATTGAAGATGTCAATTTGTTAGATATGATGATACTTTATGATTTCAATTTTCAAATATTATTGATATGTGAGTTAATCATTCACCAGATTTTTTACAATGGTATGATACAAATAAGTTTATTGTTTCAGTTTATGATTATGATGGAACTTGAAATGGTAGATATTATTATATTTTTAGTATTGCAGATTTAGTTTTAATAAAAGATAGTGAAACATATATTACAGCAAATACAGCTCAAAGAAAATGTATAAAAATGAAAAATTGAGAATTTTATGCATGGAACGATACAGCTTGAAATTTTTTATATGTAGATTGAAAAATACAAGATTTATCAACATTTTTTTGAATATTACAAGAGGATTGATTATTAGATGAAAGTAAAAAAGTTTCAAGATATTGAAATATAAGTAAAATACACTCTTGATTGACTATTTGAAAAATGTTTGGTTATTGAGAAGCAATTTCAGATACAGATATATTACTTTTTAAAAATAATTAAAATGAGAATACAAAATGGAAAAATGTATATTTTACAATGATTAAATGAGCAAGAAATTGATTTAACATTTGATCAAAGATTATATATAAAATTATGATTTGTTTGTTTTTATGATTATGAAAAAAACGAAATTATAACAAGTACACCAGATTGAATAATTTTTGAGGATGAAAAACAAAAATATTTATTAAATGAAATAAATAAGATTAAACAAAAATATAATGAAATTATTTTAGAAAAATATCCATATTATACTCAAAATAATATGAGTGCAAGAATTATTGAAATAAACACATTTGCAAAATTAGAAAATAGAGATTTTACAGAGAGTGAATTATTAGAGATACAAGATTGACAATATATATTTAATTGGATCAAAGAAAAAAGATTAGATTGTAAAAATGAGATTGATGCATTATATTTATAAAAAAATATTATTATGATAAAAATAAGAGTTGCTTTTTATAAAAATTCAAAATCTTTGTTTTGAAAATTGATCAGATGGAAACAAAGAAAAAATTTATCTCAAAGATATGCATGATATTCACATGTTGAGTTGGTTTTTGAGGATTGACAAAGTTTTTCATCAAGTGAGGAGGATAAATGAGTGAGATTTAAAAAAATAAAATTTAAAGATTATAATTGGGATTTTATTGATCTTGATGTATATGATTGGCAATATGATAAAATATTAAATTTTTGTAAAAGACAAGAAAACAATTGATATAATTGGTGGGGCATTGTATTTGCACAGACATTAAATTTTAATGTAAAAGGTGAGTGAGATTGGTTTTGTAGTGAAATATGTGCAAGAGCATTACAAGAGGCAAGTTTTTTATGTCCACAGAATAGTTTATTTATAAATCCATGACAGCTTGCAAAATTACTTGAAATTGATTGATTTTTATTAAAGTTTTAACTTATCTTATTAAAAACTTATTATGGATGAAGTGATCAGATTAGAGATGACAATAAATACTCTTGATGAGTGTTTATTTAAAGCAAAGGATGTTGAAATGGTTTGAGAAATCCTTTTGGAAATAGAGGAAATTGAAAACAAAATTTATTCTATAATTTTTTGACAATGATAAAAGATTTTGCATTTGATATACCAGATGAGAGAGATTATAAATATTGATCAGTTTTTGAAAATGAAATAAAATTATGATCAGAATTACCATCAAAAGTTTTACTTGATAATGTTGAGTATCAAAACCAATGATTGGAGGAAATAACAAAAAATATGTGTGTTTTTTATTCAACATGACATTGAAGTAATGAGGAAAACTTTTTGGAGTGATCAGATGTGAGGATAAACAATAAAGATCTTTGATTAAAAGCACTTGAATTAGGTAGACTTGATGTTGAAAAAGGTGCAATGGTATCAGATTGACCAAAGACAGCCAGAGATATGTGATTGATTAAATGATGGGCTTTAATTGAGACAGTTGATGAGGCAAAACACTCAATATTTAAAAATAGACCAATTGTTGTTTGATCAAATAAAATAAAATGGAGTTTATGATATAAAGCACCTTTTGTATTATGAGGAAATAGTTGATCATGACATGCAGTTTTAATAATTTGATTTGATGATAACTATGAGGGTTGATGTTTTATTATTAAAAATTCTTATTGACCAGAAAAATATGATCATGGAAAATTTTATTTAAAATATACAGATTTTAATTTATTATTTGGATGAAAATTTAGTTTAATTGATCAAGAGGATCAAATTTTATCATATAAAGAAAAAATCATGGAAAATATAGATCTTGAGTGAGCAAAAAAGCAATTTAAAAAAGGGAATTGGAATTGATTAAATCCAAGAGATCCAATGTCAAGACAAGAAGTAATGGCAGTCATGTATAGACAAGATGAGAAAAATTTAATAATTATTAAAGAATTATTAAAAAAAATTGAAAATTTACAAAAATAATGCACACACAAAGATGGCCATAAAAAGCCATCTTTTAATTTATTTTAAATTTTATTTAAAAAAATGCACACATAATTTGCATTTATTTTTTTTAAATGATACAATTATATTGTCAATTGAAATACATGATCAAAATAAAATCAATAAATTTTAATTGAATATATTTTATATTTTAATTATAATACCATGTTAAAAATTATAATAACCTTTGCAATATTTTTTGCACCAGTATGAATTGTTGAAAATGAGAGTATAAATTGTGAATATTTATATTTTTCATGACAGGGTACAGAGTACCAAAATAATGTCTGTGCATCAGAATATGAAACCATCCAAAGAGACACTATAAAATGGCAAAGAGAACTTTTGGAGGCTAGATGAATTTATTAAAATGTAAAAAAACTATAAAAAAACTTGAAATAAAATAAATAATAAATATAATCATCTTGTCTCAAAAAAAGAGATAAATTTTATTTTCTTATATATAATACCATGACAGGAAAAGAATTGGCAAAGAGTAAGGATCAACAAGTTGCAATTGTGACAGTTGATGAGCAAACATTGAAAGAGTATCTTTTTTGATTAAAAGATCCAATCAATGAAAAACAACAAAATTTGTTTTTACAAATTGCAAAAGCAAATGGATTAAATCCATTTAAAAGAGAAATTTATGCAGTTTGATATGGTGATAATTTTTCAATAATTACTTGATACCAAGTTTATATTGATAAAGCAAATGCAACATGACTTTTAAATGGTTGGAGTTGTGAAGTAATTAAAAATGATGATTGATCAATTGCAGGTGCAAGAGTAACAATACACAGAAAAGATTGGACAAATCCTTTTGTTTGGGAGATTGATTTTGATGAGTTTGCATGATATTTTTTTGATAAATTCACAAAAGTAAGAAAATTAAATAAAATTTGGGATACAAAAGGAAAATTTATGATCAAAAAAGTTGCTATTTGACAAGGTTTTAGATTATGTTTTCCAAGCGAACTTTGATCATTACCATATCTTGCAGAGGAAATTGCAAACAGAGATGAAAAAGACATCATTGATTGACAAGTTGATCAAGATAATCAAGATGATACACCAGAAGATATTGAAAAAAAGCCAAAAATTAAAAAAACACCAGCAAAAAAAGTGGATATTGTTGTTGATATTACAGATGAGGAACTTGATGCAAAAAATCCACTTGATGAGATTATTGATGCAATGCCAGATAATATTACACCATATACAGTTTTAAATTGAGTAAAGGATGCTTTACCATCGAATAAAATAAAACAAGTACAAATAAAATGGAAAGAATTTGCAGAAAAAAGTGGATGGAATTTTGAGGAAAGTGAGAGAAAAAGAAAAGCAACAATGAATAAATATTTTAATGTTGAAAGTGCAAAAGAGATGACAGTTGCTCAAGCAGATGAATTTATTGCAAAAATTGATCAAGCAATTGTAAAAATAGTTTACTAAAATAATATTTTAATTTTTAAATACAGTACCATGATAAATAATATATTGGCAAATAATACCAGAGACAGTTTAATGGGTGCATGAATACAATATTTATCATTTTCCTCAATGAAAGAGTTGAGGAATAATGAGGCATTATTTTTAAAGCATTATATCAATTATGAGTTTGATAATTGAGTTTATGTTGCAACAATAATTTGAAAATCATGTCATTTTTGAGTTGAACATTTTTTACAGGATGAGCAAATGAGGAAACTATATGCAAAAGATCCAGAAACAACAATGAGTGCAGTGATCAAAAATGCTCAACAATATGCAAAAGATGATTATATTACAAAAAATAAAAAACCAGATGATTTTTGGAACTCAAAAACAATGATTGCATTTTGATGATATGATGACATTTTTAAACTCGTAAATGATTATAAAAAAGTACAAGATGAAAAAGATAAACTAAATGTATTTACAGAAATGCAAATAAAAGACAAGGAAATTGAGGAAATATGAGAAAAAATAAAAAAAGCAATTTCAAAACATAAGAAAAAAGATGAGAAACTTGATGATTTTATAAAATATGGTACAACATGATCAATTGAAAAAATATTAGAGGGGATTGAAATGTGATTAAAAAATTGGTTTGCATTTGTTTATCCAAAAGTTAAAAATTGGAAACTTATATCAGCAGAATACAACCAAACTTTGGATATTTTTGATCTTGATTGAGTTGTGCTTGATTTACCAGTAAAATTTATTGTTGATGCAGTATTTGAGGATGAAGATTTAGATTTGATCATTGTGGATTGGAAATTTAAGGGCTTATTATCATCAGATGAGACAATAAAACCAGAGTATGACATGCAATGATCAACATATTTCTTTTGATGCTTTACAGCCTTTGAAAAGAGGCCAAAAAAGGCATTGATTATTGAGATACAACCATCAGATCCAAAACCACCAACAATGTATCAACCAGAGTTGAGATCAGAGTGTGATAAAAATGATATTGATTGGGCAAAATGAAATGGTTGAAAATACATGACAAATGCAATGATGCAAGATGCACTTTTGGAAAAATGAGTAATTGAATTGAAACCAGTTGTATATGAGTATATTATTGATTTTGATGATCAATCATATTTACTTGATATGTGGTTGATATTTTACAAACAAACAATAAAAAGATTATATCAATTATTGGTTGAAAAAGATGATTTTATGCCAAATATATTTGATCAATCATTTGATTGAGGTATCACAGTATATCAAGAGTGGATTGCACAGTTTAAACCAAAAGAAACAGCAGAATATACAGAGGATGATGTTGTTGATTTATAAAAAACTTGATTTATTTATATATTATATATACTTATATATGCACCTTTTCGGAGGTTGCATGTTGAGTTTTGAAGTTGTGATCAAAACTCAATATGTAACTTGCCAAAGTAAAAATTTGACAGGTGTAAAACCAAACTATACTCACAACATTAGTTTGGTTTTTTTTATTTTAATTATTTATTGTACAATACCATGACACAAAGAATAATAAATGACAGTTTTTGGACAGATCCATATATTGAGGATCTTGATCCAAGTGAGAAACTTATATTTTTATATTTATTATCAAATCCACTTTGTAATATTGCAGGTGCTTATGAAATAAAAATAAAAAGGATTGCTTATGAGACATGATTTGACAAAGACATGGTTAATAAGATTTTGACAAGATTTGAAAAAGATTGAAAAATTTTAAAAGAAAAAGATTGGATTATATTAAAAAACTTTGCAAAAAATCAAGCAAATAATCCAAATGTAATAAAAGGGATGCAAAGAATTATTAACAGTATACCAGAGCCAATAATAAAGGCTTTGAAAGGGTTTGAAAGCCTACCTTACTTTACTTTACTTAACTTAACTATACCTTACTTAACTTTACATAACCAAACAGATCAAGAAACTTGATCAGAAATTATAATTGAAAAAACAAATGAATTTATAAAACTTACAAAAAATATAAATAGAGATTATATAAAAAAAGAACATTGATTATCAGATCAAGATATTGATGTATTATGAAAAACTTTTGTAAAATATTGGACAGAGCCAAATAAATCAATGACAAAAATTAAATATGATCTTGAGACAACATTTGAAGTTACAAGAAGATTTGGGACTTTTATTTCAAATGAAAAAAAATGGAGCAAAAAATGATGATCAAATTATTTTAATAATAATAAATCATGATGAATAACAACAATTTAAAAAGTGAGATTACAATTTTAAAAACATGGAAATGAGAAATTTTTGAAATTGATTTAAAATATGAGGATTTTTTAATAATAGAAAGTCAATTAAAAATGAAATGAGAGGATTGATTTAATAGTGAAAAATATAGGAGATTTATAAAATTTTCAGCAATAGAGGATAAAATATGAAAAACAAGATATTTATCACTTGAGCAACCAAAAAAAGACAAGAGATTTTGTGAAATGTCACACACAGAAAAAGAGGATCTTAAAAAAACAAATAATGATCTTTATTATAAATTATTGCATGATGATGAAAAAAGGAGAGAAAAAATTGCAGAAAAAATAAAAAAAGCAATGGATCAAACACTTGATGGCAGGAAAAAAAACTTTTTAATATATAGAGATGGTGTTTTGAAAGAGTTGGAAAAAAGAGAGAAAGATTTTTGACTTGAGACAACAATTGAAAAATTAAATCAATATTTAAAATTAAAAATTAAATAACACTTTAAAGCCATGCAAAAGCAAATAAAAAGTGATGAGGGGTTTTCAGATGATGATTTATATTATATTGATCATCCTTTCACAGAAAAACAATTGGAGTATATTTATTCAATTTGATATATAAAAAAAATAAACAATAAAAAAAGGGGTGTTGGATAAACCACACCTCTTTTTTAAAATTGTATAATGATTTATTATACAATACCATGCGAAATAATTATATAAATTAAATAAAATAAATCAAGTTTTTTTTGCCTTTATTATCATATTTTTAAAAGAAAATGAAACAAAACAAGAAAAAAAGTGTAAAAAAACTTGAAATATAAATAAAATATGATATAATTATTTTGTACTTGTAAAACAAGTCAATATTTTACTTTAATAATTACACAATACCATGAGTAATAAAAAAAGAATAGATAAAATTTTGAAAAAAATTGATCAAGTTGTTGAAAATCCAACAAGATATAGATGTCCAGATTTAATTGTTTCATGATTAAATTGTTTAGTATTAAATTTGCAATTATGAGAACTTTAAACAATATAATTATTTGGATCACTTTAATATTATTGATCTTTGCAGTTTGATATTTAGATTATCAAACAAAACAAATTGAGTGCAATTATTGAATAAGTTGTAATATATAATATTTTCAGATGGAAAAACTTTTAAAAGATAAAATTATAAATATTAAAAATGATCTTGAAAATGAAAAAATTGAGATCTATAAAACTTTTTTAACTTATAAGAAAAAAAATACAGCAACAGAGTTGCTTGCATGATATAAAAAAGAAAAAGAAGTTTTAAAAAAATATAATTGTGCAAATAGTAGTGAAATTTTAGACTATTTAACAAAGGTTGAAAGTGTATTGAGAGACTTATTTTATATTTTAAGATAAAAACATGAGCAATGATGTAAAAATTGTAAAAAATAAAAGTGTAAAAATAAATTTTAGATATATATGTGATTGGTGGTTTCCAATTTATGTATTACCATTTATAAATTTATATAAATGATCAAATAATACTTTTAGTATAGATTTTGGTTGGATATGTTTTAAAATTGAAATTACTTTATATTATTAAAAATAAAAAGTGAGTAAAAAAAAGTTTAAAAAGTTATTATTTAAAAAACCAATTACAGAAAAAATTTAGATAAATTTGATATTGTAACAAATAATATATAATATAAATAATATTATGTGATGTAAAGGGATGTAAATGTTGTATTGAGATGATTTAATCTTGAGATTTAAAAGATTAAAATATCAATTAAATAGATTAAAAACACAAAAATGAGGTGATAAATATTCACAAATAGAGTTGAATAAAAATAAATATATCACTTTTAAAAGATTTTGTGATGAGTGTGAGGAATATTTTGGATGGAGATACAGAGATGAGGTAACAGATGAAACAATCCAAGAAATATTTGATAATTTATGTTAGTAATAAAAAATAATTATGTGATTAAAAGTTTTATCATTATTTGATGGTATGAGTTGTGGCCAAATAGCACTTAAAAATATTCAATTAAAGGTTGATGAATATTTTGCAAGTGAAATTGATAAACATGCAATATATGTTGCAAAAACAAATTTTCCAGAAATGATACATCTTTGAGATATAAAATGATTAGATTATAGTAATTGATTTTGTGATTTTGATATACTTATTTGATGATCACCATGTCAATGATTTTCAAGATCATGAAAATGATTAAATTTTAATGATCCAAGAAGTGCTTTATTTTTTGAATATGTAAGATTATTAAAAGAAACAAAACCAAAATATTTTTTTCTTGAAAATGTTGTAATGAAAAAAGAGTGGCAAAATGTAATATCAGATTATTTGTGAATACAACCAATAAAAATAAATTCATGACTTTTGACAGCATAAAATAGAGATAGATTGTATTGGTTTTGAAAATTACAAAATGATTGAACATATAAACAAATAAAAGTAAATCAACCAAAAAATAAAAATATATTATTAAAAGATATTTTAATTAAAGATCCAGGATCAAAATATTATATTGATGATGTTTTATATAATAAACTTGTTTTTAAAGTCGATCAAGAAAAAAATGTATTACATATTAGAAATGCAACAAAACAATGATGGATTGAGGGGGGTGGTGAGATAGTGTGATTTTAGATTTCCCAGAAAGTAAAACAAAAAGAGGGAGAGTGAAAAAATGAAAATCTTGAACTCTTACAACATCATTAAATATGTGAGTAATTATGGAGGATTTAAAAATAAGAAAACTTACATCATGAGAATATATGAAATTACAAGCAGTGCCAGATTGGTATAAATTTGATGTTAGTGATAACCAAATTATTAAAATGTGTTGAAATTGATGGACAATTTCAGTAATTGAACATTTTTTCCAATATATAAAGGATGATATATCAGATATTGCATTTTAGTTTAATAATTTTATAAACTATGTGATCAGAGTGAGAGATATGGAGAGAAATAAATGAGGCATCCAAAAAGAAAAAAGAGCAAAATTATTTAAGATCAAAAGCTTTATTGGATGAAAATAAAATTGAATACATTGAGAAAGCCAATTGATATTTTATGATTTGAAATTTTGATTTTTGGATTACAACATGATTATTTATAAATAGAGTTACAAAAAAAAGAGGGAGAGGAATATTTAATTTATTAAAAAAAATATCATGTCAAAAATAAAAAACTATATAATCACACATATTTGAGTGATTGTTGAAACAGATGATAAAAGATACAGATTTGCAAAAGAAGATATTGCAGAAGTATTTGAAAAATTTGGTTGATCTTTTACACAATCACTTTGAATTGCTTTGTATAGAGCAGATATAATAAATACAAATAAAATCCTTTCAACATGGGAGGATATGACAAAAGAATATATTGAAACATTTTTATTTCCTAAATATGAAACAGATGCTAAAAAATAAATTTGAGATTGCCAGAGAAATTGTTGATCAATACAATGAGGCATATTTGCAAGGAGATACAATAGATCACATCCAAGAGTGGATTGATGAGAAAGCAAAAATTGAAAAAGAAAAATCACACATCCACATGGATTATGATTGACTTATACTTGATGTTGATAAAAATTATTTTGAAAATTGTGATATTTGTTGATCAATGATTAAATATCAAAAAATATCTTTTTCAAGATCATTTATACCACCATTACAAAAAATTCTTGATTATGTTGTTGATTGGAAAAAAAATACTTGAGAGCATAAAAATATAATAAAGATCACAGATTTAAATTTGACACATACAGAATATTGAAATTTAAACAGGATTGCCAATTTTGGGTTGTTATATAGGGAAACAGATTTGGGGTGAAATAAGATCAAACATGGTATATATTGAGTACCACAAAAAAGGATATTTGATTTTCTAAATTGAGATTGGGATGTTGCACAATATTATGTTATAAAATCAACAACAAAACAAAGAACTTTGAGTAAAACAAGGATAAAAGTTAATCAATTGCCAGAAGTTGATGGATGGATTGATTACAAAACAAAGAGCATGCCATGATATGTAAATTATATTATAAATGATTGATCATGACAATAAGTACAGAAAAATTTATGATCCTAGAAAAACAAAGGGATGATCTTAAAAAAAGAGTTTCCAGATCAGATTGTTTTTATAGATGTAAAACTTGAAAAATTATATATTATTAAAGATGATTGATCAATAGAATTTATATTTTAAAAATAATTTCATGAATAAATACATATATTTATTACAATTATTTGATAAATATTTCAATTGGTTAAAACCAGAGGCACTTGAGCAAGCAAAATTAGTGTTATATTTAGAAAAAAATAAATATAAATACACAGCAATACCAAACTCAACATATACAACAAGTGTAAAACAAAAAACAGTAAATACAATGACTTGAGTAAATGCATGATTGTGTGATGTATTTATAGTATTAAAGAGATGATCATTATTATTTTTAGAGATGAAATTGCCAAAGAAAGTTTTAAAAAATTGAAAACTTTGAGCATCACCATCCAAAATAAGTGATGATCAAATAAAATGGATTGATGTTTTATCTAAAATTGACAATACAATGGCTTGTATTTGATATTGACATAAACATGCAATTGAACAAATAGAATATTTTGAAAATTTATAATTTAATTTTAATATTTATGTATAAATATATAGTAATTGCACAAGGTTTCACATATTTGAAACATACAAAAATGATTGATTTAATTTTAGAAAAAAGATTTTTATTTTTTAGAAAATCAATATCTCAAAAAAACAAAGTTTATTTTGACTTATATGATAAAAAAATAAATCAAAAAACACATATTTGAGGGATTGTAAATATTGATAAAAATTGGGTTGATCTTTGATATAAAAAGAGAAATGAAATCAGATCAGTGATTGAAAAACATTTTAAAACAGAGTTTTATATATGAAATTTTAGAACAAATTATGAAAAATAGTATAAAAAAACTTGAAATAATAAGTAAAAAACATATAATAGAAATATAAATATTTTAATATTAAAAAGATTATATGATTAAAGGTATAAAATACACAAAAGCAATGGATAATAAGTTGAAAACTTATCAAAGAAAAAATCTTTTAACTATTGCAGGGTTGATGACAAAGGTAGGCTTAACAGAAACAAGCTTGTTTAAATTTAGAAAAAGGGAAAAAATAAGTATACAAAGTTTAAAAAAGATCAAAGAAAATCTTTGACTTGAATTATAATTTTATTATTAAAAAAATAACATGCAAAATAAAAACAAAATGATAATCTTATTATCAAACACAAAAAACATTATTAAAGAAAATAAGAAAAAGATTTTTTTATCAATTATTATATTATTTATACTTGTTTTGATCATAAATAAAATAATTGAAAATCAAATGATTGGTAAAGTAAAACAAGATATTATCCAAAAAACAAAAATTGAGATCCTTGTTGAAAAACAATCAGAAAATTTAAAAATTATTTGAAAAAGTCTTGAGGATCAAAAAAGTATTAGATCAAAAATCAATGAATTGCAAAAAAGTTTGGATTTAGAAATTGATCAAGTAAAAAATCTTGAGCAAGAAAATTCAAGTTTGAGATCGTTGATGTTTGAGGATGCAAATGATTTTAATAATTAAACCAATTTTATGAAAAAATACTATTTTACAATAATTTTGCTTTTAACAATTTATATCATTATTTCATGACATGAAGTCAAGCAAAATAATAATATACAAGAAAAACAAATAGAATTGGAAAAAATACAAGATACAATAAAAGAGGAAATACAAAAAATAAAAGATAAAAAAATTGAAATTGTGCCAGATGCTTATGCAGAAAAAAAAGATCCAATTATTTCCAAAAAGGAAACAGTTGAAAAAAAAGTGATTGTTTCCATTTCGGAAAATACCAAAGTGGAAAAAGAGCATAAATATTATTTTACAAATTATGATCTTTGAGATGTTTGGCAAAATGATGCAACACCTTGTATTTGAGCAAGTGGCAAAGATATTTGTTGGATGTATAGGCAATGAATAAAAACAATTGCACTTGTAAATTTAAAAAGATGGGAAATGTGAATAAATTTTGGAGATAAAGTTGAGTTAAAATGATGATTATGTGATTGAATTTACCAAGTAGAGGATGAAATGAATTGGAGATTTAGACAAAAAACACCAGTTTATAAGCCATGAACTACATGGGAGATCAGATGAGACATTGCAAGATATTGAAATAAAAATAATTGTGGTTGAGTTTACAATATTACCAAAATTTAATTTATATTTTTACTTTTTTATTATGAGAGATCTATTTTTGGGGACAGTGTTTACAAAAATAAACAAAAAACATTTATGCCATACTTGTGGTGGTGATATTATGCCAGATAAAACAAAGAAAATTTTTACAAGGCATGATGTTTAGAAAACATGAAAAACAGTTGTAAATAAATATTATTGCAAAGATTGTGAAAAATTGATAAATTTTTTATCAGATGAGGCAGAATATATTGAAATTAAACAACCATATAATCCAAAAGATCTTGAATTTAAAAAGTTTAAATATAGAGTATTTAAGTTTTTCTTAAAATTATTTAATAATTTTTAATTTATGAAATGAAATAATACAAAAATTTGTATATCATGTTGAGAAAAAATTTTGATGACAGCAATTAAATGTAAAAATTGTTGAGATTATCAATATACAAAATATAAATGGAAATGAGTGGAAGTAAAACCATGATTATTTCAAAAGGTTTTTTGTACTCATTGTTATTATGAGTGAAAATGAAAAACAATCACAAATGGATCTATTTTTTTAGAATTGATCTTGTGGTGTTTAATGATTATACCATGATTGATTTACAGTTGATACAGAGCAAAGAGTAAACATTGTATTTGTGCAAAGTGTTGATCAGATAGAATAAATAAAGTTTAATTTAATTTAATAATTTTTTAAAAATGAATAAATCAATTTTAATTTGAAATATCACACAGGATGTGATAATAAAAACAACAGAAAAAGGCACAAAAATTGCAATTACAAGTATTGCAACAAATGAATTTTACAAGGATCAATCATGAGAAAAAAAACAGGTCACAGATTTTCACAATATAGTTGCATTTTGAAAATTAGCAGATTTACTTGAAAATTATGTGAAAAAAGGTCAAAAAATTTATATTGAGTGAAAATCAAAAACAAGATCATGGGACAAGGATGATTGATCAAAATGATATAAAACAGAGGTACATGTTGAAAAAATTGAGTTTTTATGAGGTGCAAAAAAAGATTGATCAGAGATTGAGAAAATTTCAAAAGATAATGTAAATGATGGAAGTTTCAATGATGAGATTTCAATTGAAGATATCCCATTCTAAAATGGGGCTTGTAATTTATTAAATTCTAAAAAAAATTTTATGATTATTGATATAAAAGATTATTATGTTGTTTGAGATGTAATGACAAAAATAGATACAATACCAGTAAAAATTGGTATTACAGGCAAGATTGATGCAATACAAATGCTTTTACTATTTAACAATAGAAAAGATAAAAAAATCACACAAAAACATTTTTACAGATCAGTTTTTGATATTCAGTTTAAAAATCTTATTGATGAATTGAAAAAAGAAAATCCAGATCAAGAAATTTACACACAAATATTTTTACAATTTAAAGATGTTCAAGATGATTGAGAAAATATTGATCAAGATGATTGAGAATAAAAAGATGGTGACAAAATATGTGCAACTTTCAAAGATTTTAAAAATACTCAAGAAAGTCCAGTATGATTTTGAGATACAGAAAAAAATGCTTTAAATGATCTTATTGCATGTGAAAATAAAAGGAAAGCAATTGCAAATAATTATTGAGTTAAGATCATTGATGATTTATATCATGAAGTTTTAACAGTATCATTGAGGACATCAAAACCATTTACAAAAGTGATGATTGATGAGTTTATTGCTTGAGAAATTACCATCAACAATATGAAAAAAGTTGCAGAGGTACATGGTGCAGAATTAAAAATATTTTATGTTATAAATAACAAGTAATATGGAATTACCAGAGCATGAAAAAGTAAATCATTTTGTAAATAATATTGTAATGGTTTCAAGATTATGAGGAGACTTTTTAAAATTACATGAAAAAGTACAGCAAGTAAAAGATGATGTAAATTTTAAAACATTTTGTATATCAATATTTGATAAATGAAATATAAAAATTGATCATGTAAAAGAATTTTTTATTTAAGATCAAGAAAATATAAAAACTTGAAATAAATAATAAAAAAACTATAATCAATATAAAGATTATAGTTTTTATTTTATTATAAAAAAATTTATGGCAATTACACCAAAAAATAAAAATGAAAATGAAAAACTTGTCAATTGATTTCCTTTGCCATCAAAAGGAGATCTTTTTATGTCTTGATGATATGAGTGAGAAGTATTGGAAATAAATGATCCAACAGCATGATTTTGTAAAATATTATACAAAACAAAAGAGGCAAATATTTGATTTTTTAAGTTGTGGGAAAATATTGATCAGATAAAATGATGGTATACTTTTGATCAAAAATTAAATGCAAATATGTCACAACATGTAAAAGATTTGAAAAAAGCAAACAAATCAGTTAAAAAAATGTTAAAAAAATGATCAGAAAAAACAGAAAAAAAGAAAAAACCAAATCCAAAAGCAAAGTATAATTGGGATGTTATTAAACAGGAATATTTTGAGAGTGATTTTATAGATGTTGCACCTTTTTTAAAGAGTATGTATGGTATAAATACAGGAGATAATTGAAATGCTTTGGAAAAAAGTAAGTGATGGTGAGTTGAAAAAAAGAAAATTCAAGAGGATTTAAAACTTGAGGCATTGAAAAATTTTAAATCAAATATGCAAAAAAAATGGGATGAGGTTTTTAATAAACTTGAGCAAGCACATGTGAAATGATTGGAGGATTTAACAAGTATGATTTTGGATCAATGATTAGATTGAGAGATCAGAAAAGCATTTAATATCAGAGACAAAGAAACATGAGAATTGATTGAGCAAAAAGTTGTTGTTGATAAGATTATAAAACCTTATTTGTGACACTTTGATATTATCAATATTTTAAAGCATGTTAAACTTGAAAAATGAGAGCCAACAGAGATTGTAAATGATTGATTACAGGCAAAGAGATGGTTGGAGGAAATGAGAGAAAAAAAAGAGATTAAACAAAAATAAATTATCCTTTAAATGCAAAATGCATGATTTATTGAAAGTATGAAATATTGTCAAAAAAAGAGGTTTCAAAATTAGATCAATATTTGGATGATATGCCAGCAGAGATTTATAATCAATATGTCTTTTGTAAATGATACCATGACATTGGTTGGTTTTCAGATTATTATTTAATGCATCGGAAACAATGATCAAATTGATTTATTGAGACACCAGATTTCCATTATGAAATATGGGATCTTTTGACAGATGAGGAGATGCATGATATAAATATTATCATTGCTAGATGACATTGAAAAACAACAGCATTATTGATTTATATGCTTTGGAGGATCTTATATTTTCCATGATGGAGTATTGTATATGTTGCATCAAAAAATCTTTGAGAAAAATGATTGTGAAAAATTAGGAGAGAACTTGAAACAAATAAAAAAATTACATATATTTTTGGAAATATTGTACCAACAAATAGTGATGATACAAAAGATAAAAGATTGAATAAATGGAGACAAAAAGAGTTGGAGTTTTTAAATAAATCTTATATTGAAACAGTAACAAGATGACAACCAATCAGATGATCAAGACCAAAAGAGATCATCATGGATGATCCTCAAGACAACAAGGATGTGAAAAATCCTCGCATGGCCAGAGAGTTTTTGGAGTGGTCTTTTACATCATTATATAATGTTTTATTGCCATGAGGTAGGATGGTTGCATTGGGTACAATAGTTTGAAACCTTTGTTTTGTAAAACAATTGAGAGATGATAAAAAATGGCCAACAATTGAGTATCAAGCATGTGATGATAATTTTGAAAATATATTGTGGCCAGATATGTGGAATAAAAAAAGTTTAATGGAGAGAAAAGATTGAAAAATTGTAAAAGATCCAAAGACTTGAAAGGAAATGAGAAAACAAGGGATTGGGACAGCTTATTTCAATCAAGAGTTTAGAAATATACCACTAAATACAGCAGATAAAACAGTAAAAGAGGAGTGGATCAGATATTATGTACCACCACTTGATTTTGATTATACAATACTTGCAATTGATCCAGCAACGAAAACAAAAGAGAGGTCAGATTTTACATGATTGTGTGTACTTTGAGTAAAAGAGTATAAAAAATATGTTATTTACTCAAAAGGTGTAAAATTATCACCAAGAAACCTTGAGCAATTTATTATAAATATAAATAATAGATTTGAGCCAGATGTTATTGTAAAAGAGGATAATGTTGAGGTTAAATTGACAGATGATCTAAAAGCAAGATGATTACCAATTCAGGGTGTATGGTCACATAAAGATAAACACACAAGATTGCTTTGAGTTGCAGGACAAATTGAGGTTTGAGATGTTTATTTTCTCAATCAGTGACAAGATACAGTAATTGAGCAAATCACACAATATCCAGATGTTGAGCATGATGATGAGATGGATGCACTTGTAATTGCACTCAAAAAAGCACAGGATCGGTTGGATGGTGAAAATGAGTGAGGATGAGTTGAACTTGTCTAAAAATAATTTTATTATTTATCAAATTAAATATGCTAGTTGAAAAAATAAGAGAGTATTTGGACAAAAACACAATCCAAGATTTACACAATAAAACTTGAGTTTGTACAGGTGTATTTTATTCTATATTAAAAAGAGATTGGAAAAAATATAATAAAACAACTTTGGATATATTATATGATTTTTTTAAACTTGATAGAGATGCATTTTATAAAGATAATTTAAAAAAGTGGTATCCAAAAACACCATCATTATTTTGAACATTTATCAGATATAAAAGATTAAAACTTGAGATTGATTTGTCAGATCTTGTAAAAGAGATCAAAACAGATCAAAGAGCATTGGCTAGATTAGAGAGTTGAGATGCTTTACCAACATTTGATGGTTGGACAATTCAACATTTAATGGATGCTTTAAAATTTACAGATGAGGAAAAAACAATGACAAAAATTTATATTGACAATATGAAATGGATGGAAAAAACAATAAAAAAATATGATATTTAATTTTAAATATAGATTATGATAGATAAAATTGATTTACAAAAGAAAATTGCAAAAAAAGAATATGAAATAAAACTTTTAAATATTGATTTACAAAATATAGAAAATCAAAATAAAATCAAAAAAATAGGTTTTGATGTTAAATAATTTAAAAAAATAAAATAAAAAAATACTAAAATTTATAAAAAATAAAATATTTTAAAATAATGGCTTAAATTAGCTTACTAGATAGGCTATATATAGGCTTTGAAAGGCTTTGTATAGGCGAGTACACTTTACTTTACTTTACTTTACTTTACTTTACTTTACTTTACTTTACTTTACTTTACTTTACTTTACATTTTTTAAAAAAATGAAAAAATTTTTAATAAATAATAAATAAAATATATATGGAAATTTCAAAAAAAGAACTTGATGTAGTTATAAAATATATAAAAATAGTAAATAAAGATAATTACTCAAATGATGAGATATTATTTTTAAGAAAAGTAAATGATTATTTAAAAAATAATTAAAAAAATTATGGAAAATATATGGTTTGATTGGACAACAAATATTGATTTTATGGATCTTTTAAAAAGGCCAATAATAAAAACAGATGCTCAAATAAAAAGATCACAACAAAAAAGATTAAAAGCAAGACAAAAAAGAAAATCTAAAAAATAAAGACATTGAATAAAAACAGAAATAAAATATATTTTAGTATGATTTATATATTTAATTTATAAAAAAATGCCAGAAAAAACAATTGATACAATTGAAATTATAAAATCAATTGATCCAAGATCAAAACAAGCAGAAAAAAAACAAATTTGAGTTGGTACAAGAACGCCAGCCATTTGATTTTCAACTCTTATAAATTTATATTATGATAGTTTTGTTGTTTGATGATTGACAGATAAAATTGCAACAGCAATTGCAAGTGGTTTTGAGACAAATGATGTAGAATTATTGAAAATTTTAAATAATATTGATCAAGAATTTTTAAACAGAAATAAAGTGCTTTGTTGAAATGCTTTTTTTGAAGTGATTAGAGATGGTACAGATAAAGTTGTTGATTTATTGCCAATTTTAAATGATACAATTTTGATTATGGAGGATGGTGATTGATATAAACAACAAATTGGCACAGATGTTGTTTATTTTAATGCTTTTACACCAAAGGATAAAAGAGCAGATAAGATTGCAATATATGAGTGATCAAAAGCATTATCAAATGAGTTGAAAAATACATGAAAATGATGTGGTTTCAATCCAGAATTAAACGAAGTATACCAGTTTAAAAATACATCTTTGAGGACAAAATATTATTGAGCATCTTATTATGAAAGCACAATTGATCAATTGATTTTAATTGAGCAAATTGATAAATATTACAGTAAAGGTTTTGAAAATGGGATGATCAAAGCAAAAATGATATTTCCAAAAAATGAAAAAAAATCTTTTTCGGTTGCAGATAAAAAAGTTTTAAAAGAGTTTATTAAATCAAAAATGAAAGGTGTGGACAATGCTTTTTCAACAGCAATTGTTGATATTGAGGTTGGCCAATTAGATCTTGAGCATGAAATTGATGCAAATGCATTTATTGATTATAGAAAAGAACTTTTAAAGAGTATTTCAATTGCATTAAATGTACCTTATGATATGCTTTTAAGTGATAATTCAAACAAATCAACATCTCAAACATCAAAGGAGACTTTTAATGAGTTTACAATCATACCAGCACAAAACCAACTTTTAAAAGATTTTAAAATAATATTTTCAGAGTGATATAAAGTTGATGATCTTGATTATAGTTTCATTGATACAAAAGATGAAAAAGAGCAAATGGAAGTATTGACATGATATAAAAAATCTTGAATTTTAACAGCAAATGAAGTAAGAGAAAAAATTGGGTATCCAAAAATTGATTGAGGTGATGAACTTAAAACAGAGAGTGAGGAAAAAGCAGATCAACAAGTTGCAAAGATATTAAAAAAAGAGGCTTGATCATTTTATAATCATTTAACAGACTTAGAAAATGACTTATTTGAAAATTTATAAAATAAAGATACAAAAGGAAAAAGAAAAACTTTACAACCTTTGATGATCAGATTTAATAAAATTGCAAAAAAAATATATCAAGATACTTGAGAAAATGTTGGGGAGATGGTATCAATTAGTTTTGCAAGAGTTAAAAGATAATAGACAGGTTTTATTTAATGATCTTTTTATTGATCAAAAACAATTTATTACCAAAGAATATTCAACAAATAATTTTGCATCTTTTTCAAAAATGATGAGGGATGGATTTAATATTTGAGCAAAACAATTAAATGCATCTTTTAAAAAAGATATTAAAATTGATACAACATTTGGGATTGATCCATGAGATAGTTTGAAATATGCAAATGAGTTTGCATGAGCAAGGATCAAAGGCATTGATGATTATTCAAGAAAAAGGATCAACAATGTAATATCACAAGGAATTGAAAATGGTTGGTGATACCAAAAACTTGCAAATGAACTTAAAAGAGATTATAGTTTTTCAAATTATAGAGCATCACTTATTGCATCACAGGAAATTTGACAAGCATATATTGAGTGAAAAGATAGACAATTTGACAGATATAGAAAACAATATAATCAAGATTGATGGAAACAATGGATCTCACACAGAGATGACAGGACAACAGATTGATGTTTAGAAAATGACAACGAGTGATGGATTGAATATGAGCAAGATTTTGCATCATGACATGCAAGGCCAACAAGATTTCCATGATGCAGATGCAATGTTGTTTATAGATTATTTAAACCAGATGATTATGGTTTGACAAATGATAATGCAGATATTGTTGATCAAACACAATCAGAGGTGCCAGTATTTACATGATTTGATGAGTGAATAAAACCAGTAAATTATGATAAATTATCAACACAAGTTGTACCAGCAACATATTTTAATGCAATTTGAAAACAAATCACTTATATAAAAACAAAAAAAAGAGCATTTTGGCAAAACCTTTGAAAACAATTGAATATGTGAAAGCAGGCATCAGAATATGAAAAACAATACACAGAGGCACATGAGTTATGACATGCATTTTTTGATAATGTTGTAATACCAAAAGAGGAAAATTTATTGAAATTTAAAGTATTATTTACAGATAGTGTTGATGAAATGTTAGATCTTTATAAAACAAATGATGATATAAAAGAGATCTTGAAATTAAAAAAACTCACAGCATTATGATATGCAAAAAAGATATTTGAAAAAATACCAAGTCTTGAAAAAGTAAAATGATATAGCATGAAAGAGGAAATATTGACATATAAGAGAAAAATATTTGTACCACAAACATGATGGGAGATTAGAGAAAAAGAAGTTTTGACACTTATTACATCACCACAATTATCAGAGCATGTTTTATCTTTTTATGATCTTATTTGATCAATGACAAGAGAGCAACTTTGAGCATGACATGGTGCAAGATATTACAGATGATCAAAAAATATTTTTGATATTACATTAAAATCATGAAAATTAAATAGTATTACAGAAATGCAGGCACATGAATTTTTTGCACATCTGAATGAGGCATATTTTATGAATAATGAAATTATAAAAGAAATTTTGCCAGAAATATACAAAGCAATGAAAGATTTTTATAAATCAATTTGATTTGATCCTTTTATTTAATAATTTTTAGAAAATGAAAAATGTTGATGAAATTATTGAGGCATACAGGCTTGATTGACACAAAGTTGATTGATTATACCTCAAAGATGTGCAAAAGCTACCAGAGAGCGAAATATTGGCTATTTTGGAAAATTCAGAGTGAAAAGACATCATAATTGATGATCAATGAGATGATGATGATATAAGAGATGGTCAATCATGGAAATATGATTGAAAAGCAGATCCAAAATTTGATTTTTGGAATTATATATAAATTAAAAAAGACATTGTAAAAAATCAGTGTCTTTTTATTATGATCATGTATTTTATTTTTTTTAAAAAAAGTATGCCAGAAAAAAAAGATCAAAAGATGCAAATAATTAAAACAGATAATAGTTTTAACACAGTTTTATTTGTTGCACTTGTGCCATTTGAAACAGACAGAAATGGTGATGTGATCACAGATGATGAGATTACAAAAACAGCACATGATTTTGTCAGAAATTTGAACACAAAAGCAGTAAATGTTGATCATGAAAGTGAGACAGATATTGAAACAGCAGAATTTGTTGAGAGTTTTATTGCACCAGTTGAGATACCAGTTTGACTTGAAACAATACCAAAATGAGCATGGGTTGTTGGTATTAAATTTGATGATGATACATACAAAGAAATAAAAGATTGAGATTTTGTGTGAATATCAATTGAGGGTATTTGAGTGAGAGAGGAAATGATGAGATCATAAATTTTAGATCTTAAAAATATTTTATATGTTTAATTTATTAAAAATGGTATTCAATATAAAAGATGTAATTGTAAACAGGATCTCTTTAATATCAAGAGGTAAAAAGCCAGCAGTTGCAGAGGCAGAGACAAGTTTTTCAATATTTAAGATGGCAAAAGCACCATTATTATCAAAAGAAAATTTGGAAAAATTGGAAAAATTATCAGATTGATACAAAGATTTTCTTGTAATTAAAAAAGACATTGAAAAAAAAGTATAAATTTGCATTATAAAGATAATGTAAAATCACTACATTAAAAACTTTTATTTTATAATAGTAAAGCGATTATGAAAGACAAAATCCAAAAGTTGGCAGGTTTAAACCAAGAAATGATTGAACTTATCAAAGAACAAAAAATGGATGAAGTTGTTGAAAAAATGGCAGAAATTCAAATCCTTACAAAGGAAATGGATGAGGCAGTTGAAACAACACAAGCATGAGAAGATGCAGAGGCTATTGCTAAAAAAGAAAATCAAGAAAAACTTGAAAAAGCAATGGTTGAAATTAAAAAATACACATCTTTGAATATAAGTGCAGATACAATAAAAGGTCTTATAGATCAAGTTAATGAGTTAAAAGAAACAATTGCAACTTGAAATGATACAATCATTAAAAGATTGGAAACAGTTGAAAGTGCAAAAGGTATCTCAAAACAAGCAACAGAAGTTGTTGAAAAACAATGAGAAAATATTTGGGATAGTTTAGAAATTTTAAATTAGTGATTTTTTAAATCAATACATGCAAAAATATTTTACTTTATATTATAATATATAATTATTATGCCAACTAAAGCAGAAAAAATTGATAAAGTGTTTAATGGTGGTGATAGTTCATCTCTTATACACTTAAATGAAGAACAAGCAGACAAATTTATTGACTATATAGTTGATGAAAGTGTGATCTTAAAATCAGCAAGAGTTGTAAGGATGAATAAACCTCAAAAGGTTATTTGAAAAATTTGAATATCAGATGAAATTTTATATCCAGCACAAAGAGGAGTTGCACTTGATACAGGTAAAAGAACGACAGCAACACCAACAAAAATCACTCTTACTGCACAAGAAGTAATTGGGGAAGTTAGAATATTGGATGATGAATTAGAAGACAATATTGAAGGATCAGCATTTAAAGAACACATGATGGAAATGGTTGCAAAAAAAGTTGCAAACCAACTTGAAAGAGTATCTTTATACTCAAGAAAACTTACAAGTCCAACATCTCTTTTACAAATGTTTGATGGTTTCATTAAAAAAATTGAGGCAAGTTGAGTTGTTGTTGATGCATCAGATACTTGAACTTTTACAGATAGATATATTGATAAAGAAAAACTTGCAAAAGTTAGAAAATCAATCGCTACAAAATACAGACAAGTATTAAATAAATGGTATATGCCAGATGATCTTGCTATTGATTATGAAGTAAAATATGAGGCATCAAATAACACTGTAAATAAACATGGTGCATTTGGGATTGATTTTACAAAAGCAAATTTAATGTCTATTGATAGAGTAGTTGCAGTTGCAAGTGGTTTCACAGCAACATTAACAGCATCACCAGTTGCATGAGCAACAAGCATAACAGTTGATGATACAACAGGTGCAACAGCAGGTGATGAGATTACAATTGCACTTGATCAAGACAAAGAATTTACAACAACAATTGATACAGTTACAGATGTCACACATCTTGCACTTACAGATGCATTACCATTTGGTTATATATATACAGTTACAACAGAAAATACAATCACAGAAACAACATCAGATGGGGCAGATGTAATACTTACACCATCATATAATTTTATATATGGTATACAAAGAGATATTACAATTGAGCCAGATAGAGTGCCAAAAGAAAGAGCAACAGATTTTGTGATTACAATGAGATTAGATTTTCAAGTTGAAAATGAAGAAATGACAGGACTTTTGAAAAATGCAAAAGTTAGATAATTTTAAGTTTAAAATCCTTAACCTTAAAAGAAAACTCAACCATCACAGGTTGGGTTTTTTCTTTTGATTGATTAAAAAGACATTGAAAAAAACAGGAAACAAAATACTATAAAAAAGTATTGTATTATAATACATTTTATATTTATAATTTTTTTATTATGAAATTAGTAAAAGTAGTAAATGTTACAAATAGAACATTTAATGGTGTACAATTTTGAAAAACAGCAAATATCCAAGAGGAAAATGTTGGTTTTTATATTAGAAATGGTTTTGAATTAGTTGCAAAAGTTAAGGAAATGACAGATGCAGAAAAAAAACAAGCAAAAAAAGATGCAAAAGCACAGGCAAAATTGGATGCTCAAGCAAAAAAAGATGCAGATGCTCAAGCAAAAAAACAAGCAGATCTTGATGCAGAATATGAAAAAAATAAAATAAAAGATGTTGTGCCAGATCTTGATGCAGATGGTACAGAAGTTGATACAGAAGTTGATGGTGGACTTGATGTAGATGATACAGAAGTTGATACAGAAGTTGATGGTGGACTTGATGTAGATGATACAGAAGTTGATACAGAAGTTGATGGTGGACTTGAT
>Ga0210043_1000634_pt1 | contig 36507 bp, 55 predicted proteins | sample CryGeymet201501t_FD_183990 | JGI IMG/M metagenome (GOLD analysis project Ga0210043, IMG submission 183990) | Groundwater microbial communities from Crystal Geyser aquifers in Utah, USA - Crystal Geyser metaG 2015-01t (SPAdes) (version 2) | ecosystem: Environmental > Aquatic > Deep subsurface >... | reverse complement strand
GGTTCTTAGCTTTTGATTGCTCTAGGCTGTAATCTCTACTAACCCCTCAGCTCAACTTCTCTATGTTTATATAGTATCATAGCAGGATAGAAAAGTCAAGCACTTATCACCCAATAAACACGGGGGTTGTAGAATGGGGGTTATTTTCTAGCCGAGTTATCACCAGCCCACTTCTTATATTCCCCCTCTACTTCAAAGGCTTAAAATAGCCTTTCCTCTAAACTTACAATCTCAAATCTATCAGTAAAGTCTATAAAGTCTGAATTAGTGTAAGTGTAAATCTTACCAGTTATCTTGTCTTTTAGGACAATTTTACCGATGTTTCTAAACATTCAATTAGTTTTCTTAATCTTTTAATTATTGAAAAAGGTATCCAATTTATCTTGAACAGGATTTGAAACAACATTCTTAATTTTTTCATAAACACTTTTCTTTTCATATTTTTGTGGTTGATAATTTTCTATTAAATAATGCCCTCTATTAAATCTAGCCCAGAACGAGAACGCCCGACCGCCAGTTCTGTTCTTGGTAAATAAGATTTGGGTGTTCTCGGTGTAGTAGTCAGGGTATTCAGGACAGCGACCCTTATTAGTTTCTCGTTGAACCATAATCACCGTATCGGCTTCTTGGGCTATCCCTGAGCTGTCCTTTAAGTCATTCGTAGTCGGTTCAGCGTCTTCGTTCTTCTTAACGATGTGAGCCATTAAAAAGACGATGACATTTTCTTCTAGGGCGATTGTTTTAAGAGAACGGCACGCTTGCGTAAGATAAGCAGAATAGTTTTGTGACATATTTCTATCACCCTCTTTAATTTCAGGTGAAAGAAAACCTAGGTGGTCAATAAACACAGCTTTAATATCTTTTTCTTTTTTAGCTTTTTTAATAGCTTCTTTAATCCAACTAATCTTAGAGCTAGTCCTCAACCTTTTATCAATGGCGGAGTAAATCCAATTCTTTTCAGATACGCCCATAGTCTGAAACTTACTCAAAAGTGATTGGGGCGTGACTTCAAACGAAAACCAAAGTGAGTTAATGTTTTGTAGAGCGAGGTTATAAGTTATCTCTTGACTAAAAGCTGTCTTACCGTGTCCTGTCTGACCAGATATAATAACAAGTTCCCCAGTCCCAAAACCTCCTACATTTTTACCAAGTTCCGTTAGATAGCTATCAACCAATTCAATTCCACTAGAATAAATCTCTTTACTTTTTCCTTTAGAGTTCAATTGTTCTACAAGTTCAAAAGTTGGGAGGATAATAATTTCTTCGGTGGTTTGGATTAAATTAGAAACATCGCTGTTAATAATTATATTATCTAAGTCTTCTTCTAAATAACAAGCCTCGGATAGTTTATGATATTTATCAATTAGTTTTCGGTAATTAGATTTTTCTTTAATAATCCGTTGATACTCGTTTGGCTTAAACCCAGCTTCGGCTGATAACTTAGCGATGTATCCTTGACCGAAAGATGACAGCTTATCGCCTAAGATAGCGACATCATAATCTCCCAACTCAGAGAGAGCCTTAAAGAACGATTGGTTTTTAAGATTGTAAAAATCTTCAGCATTTAAGATTGTGGTGTTCCATAGTTCAGGATTGTTAATTAGACAACCTAAGTAGTTCTCTTCGGATACAATGCTGTGGGGCAACATTTTTTCCATAGTTTTTTATTTAATTATTTTCTATAAATTTTTCAAGAGCGGGTAGTTTTTTTTCTAAGTCCCAAGGTGAATACACTTGAGGGCAAAATGGTTTATCTTTAACACGCTTGTAATATTCTATAACCATTAAAATATTTTCAAACCCTTTAGTGTTTATAAGATTTTTACAGGAAGCTCTTTGGGTTTTATTTTTATAATCTAGTAGAGGGTTAATTTCATCTTTAAGTGCTTTTATAATCACCCCCACTTGTTTCTCTAACTCTTTATTAGAAGTATCCCCTGCGACATTAGTCGCTATATGTCTTTTGTTATTGTCTTTAATATTTCTTTTGTGTGTTAAAGCACCTTTACTAGTGCTAGTTAAAGCACCTTTACTAGTATAAGTTCTTGCTTTAACTAGTTCACTTGCTTTAACTAGCCACGCCCAAGTGTCATAATCTTTATTAAAACTGTAAGAATAGCCCTTTTTATCTAGTTCTATTCCTTTAACTAGTATGTTTGCTTTAACTAGGTATTGTAGCCAATGAACAATCGTTGGTCTATTACTATCTAAACCTTTTTGAAATTGAGTAAGGCTAATGTTATCTATTTTTTTGTTATATCCCCAAGTTTTTCGTATAACAAACATACATAAAGCGAGAGGTATTCCAGTTTTGTGTGGAAAAGGAAATAATATTAACTTTTCTAAAACTTCATTTGCGATTGGAGTAAAGCCGTTCTCTTTTTGTGGACAAGCCATAGATTTTTGTTTGTTAATAATTCGTATAAAAAAAGCAGGTAGTTGTGACCAAACAGGCTTCCCAGCCTTGTGGCTTTCGCCACGCACAACTAACTGCTCTCTTAATACGAATTTTAGGGATAGTTGTTTGGATAATCTTATTGTAGCACGCCCACACAGATTGTCAAGCTAAGTTATCCACTTGATTTATTTTTACAGCCGTGCTATACTTATAAGGTAAACATTACTTGAAATAAAAGATACTCTCTAATCTTTACCAATGGGATTGATGGGAAAGTTAGCTCACTTTTTTAACAAGGTTTACGCTTATTGGAGGAATAATCAAAACATTTTAAGACTCCATTTGCAAAGAGCCTTAGAATATAAAGGTGAAGTTCTGGGCTTCTAGTTATGAAACAGGGCAAAGGTGAAGACCAGCGTGCCTGTGAATAAACTTGAGCTTGGTATTTTGCTTTTATAAATAACCTATGCTTGTCAGCAGTGGTAAAACTTAAATCTAACCAGAACACAATGTGTTCTATTTTGCGTTATGAAATTACTAAAGGCGTTTATTAAGAAGTTTATATTCCGCATTAAGTTCTACATTAACCCATATGAAGCCTATCAAAGTTTCAAAAAAGAAATCAAAACCAAAGTTTACAGTAAAAGTAAAACTAGAGGAACTAGATAAAGTATTTCCCCAACGACTTTACGCAAAATAGATGGAAATTATATTAAAGGAGGACAATATAATAATCCGCAATCAAGAAGTCTTTAATTTATTCCCTTATGATTATGAGAAGATAAAAGACTGCTTAATTATTATAGACGAGATATTAAATAAAAGGAGTTATGGCAGAAACAAATCCTAATGGAGCAAATCAGTATCAGCTAGACCCCAGACAAAAGGTGTGTTGGGATTTATATGTTGACCCAAGTAGTCCAACCTTTAGTAATGGAATGCAATCAGCTATAAAGGCAGGCTATGAAGAAGCCTATGCTAATCAAATTACTACTACTGAATGGTTCAAAGAAAAAGTTAGGCGTTCAAATATGTTGAACAAGGCAGAAAGAAACCTTGATAAAGCCTTAGACATTCCAATAGAAGATGAAAAGTTAGGAGACAGATGTTTAAAGGCAACAATATTTGTAGCAGAGAGATTAGGGAAGCAAGAATACAGCACTAGACAAGAATTAACAGGAGCTGACGGAAAGGATTTAATACCAGACCAAGAAAGAAAAGAACTAGCTAGTGGGCTTATTAAAGAATACTTAGATGACAATACAGGAACTACTACAAGGTAATGATTTAATGGCTAAGAAAGCACTGTTCTTATTTAACCAGAGTGATAGTAATGAAGCAGTCAGAGTTAAGTTTAATCTTTGGAGTAAATACTCATTCCCAAAATACTTTACTTGTAAGGACGCAGAATTTCATAAAGACATTGACGCTTATAATATTCAGACTTACAAAGGACAGTTAAAATCATTCACTGACATAGCATTTCGTGGAGCTAGTAAGACAAGTAGGACTAAATTGTTTATAGCATTTGTAGTATTAAATGATGAAGACCACCTTAGAAAGTATATTAAAATCTTATCAGCAGACCTAACTAACTCTAAACAGATAGTAACTGATGTCTATAATATGCTGATAAGTTGTGATGACTTATACCCCGACACATTTCAAAAAAGCAACTTAAAGAGAGAAGAAACAATGTCTTCTTTTACCACTCACACAGGAGTTAAACTAATAGCTGATACAGTAGGCACAGAACAGCGTGGAGCTTTACAGAATGAAGCTAGACCTGATTGGATAATCTTTGAAGATATTGAAACCCGTAAAACACTTCGTTCGGCAGTAGTTACTAAGGCTATTTGGGACAACATAGAAGAAGCTAGGACAAGTTTAAGTAAAGACGGTTCATTTATAGCTAACTGTAACTATATATCAGAGCGAGGTAATGTTCATAAATTAGTCTTAAAAGGTAATGAACAGAATAAAGTTTTAATAATCCCTATTATAGAAAATGGGCAACCGACTTGGAAAGAAAGATTTACTTTAGAAGATATTGCTCAAATGAAGATGGATGATGATGACTTTGAGGGTGAGCGATTATGTAAGCCTAGTGCTGGTCAAGATATACTGTTTAATCGAGAGAAGTTAGATTTAATGGTAGCTCAAAAACCTATTGAAATAAAAGCTAACTTTAAGATATTCCATAAGTTCAACCCTAGCCATAGAACAGCGAGCGGTCACGATGTAGCTGGAGGGGTCGGATTAGACAGCTCAACCTCAGTATTTATAGACTTTGATGTAATACCAGCCAGAGTAGCCGCTACTTACAAAGATAATACAATTAAACCTGACATATTCGGATATGAAATTAAGAGACAGAGTGATTTATTTGGTGGAAGTCTAACAGCGATTGAAAAGAATAATCACGGACACACCACAATAGCAATTTGTAAACAACAAGAAGTTAATCAATTTTATACACAAGGAAAAGATACGGTAATTAATGGAACAGAGCCTAGAGAGTATGGTTGGCACACTAATCAACTCACTAAGCCTAAGATGTTGTTTGCTCTAGCAAAGGCGATTGATGACGGACTGCTGTTGCTGGAAGACATAGACTTAATTAACGAGGCTAAAGGATATTCAAGAGACGATTTACTAGACAGGGATATTGACCCCAGATTAACAACAAGACATTTTGACCTTTTAATAGCTTGTGCTATTGCGTGGCAGATGAAAGACTTTACAAACATTAAAACAGAATATTACGAAGACGAGCCTGAAGTAACTTTTAAACAAATAGGAATATGATACGAAAAGAATTAGCCGATAAAATCTCAGACCAAGCTAAGAATGAGATTGATACCGCTAGAGTTTACAAACAAAACAAAATATCTAACTGGTCTCTAAACGAGGCTATGTATTACGGTAAGAAAATGTCTGATAGCGGAAGTCGTGCTAATGTTTCCTTGGGACAGATGCAAGAGTTTGTTCACACTATCCTTTCAAAGATTGATAACCCTTTACAATTCAAGTTCACTAAGCGAAAGCCTAGCCAATTAAAGAGAGTTGAACTACTTAACTCCCTAAGGAAGTATGACCAAGATAGAGACTTTTGGGACTTAAAGGACTTAGTAGGTAAGAAGCAAGCTATCATCTATGGTCGCTCAGTCTATGCTTACTATGCTTCAAGCGTAGAGGGCTATGAGAGCCACCTTGAGCCGATTGATGTTTATGACTTCTTAATAGACCCTAGTGTATCTGGTATTGATATTGATACCGCTATGTATATGGGTAGGTGGGGAGTTATTAAGACTAAAAAAGATTTAGAACTAGGCGTGAAGAAAGGTCTTTACCACAAAGAAGCTGTCCGAGACATCTTGTTAGGTGGTGGTAATACTGAAACAACCAACCAAGAAGAAACTAATAAGCGTTCAAGGTCTTATGATAATACGGGATTTAAAGAAACTAAGAACGACAATAAGTATAAGTTCTGGGAGTGGTTTACTACATATCAAGGCACTCGCTACTATGTCTTAATGGATGATAGTGGTAGGTGGATTAGATGTGAGAAACTGTCAACGATGTTCTCTAATGATTTGTTCCCGTTCTGGTCTTGGGCTTGTTTCCCTGATTTAACAGAGTTCTGGACACCTGGATATTGTGATTATGCTCGTGAGTTATTTATGGCTCAAGAAGTATCTATCAACCAGATGTTAGACAACGCCGAAGCAATCAATAAACCTCAGAAGATTGTTAGAGTGAATGACATAGAAGATATGTCTAAAGTTACTAAGTATCGTAAAGACGGAGTTATCCCAGTTAAAATGGGTGTTGATATTGATAAAGCTATTCAGTTCGTAAAAGTTCCTTCTATTAACACCCCGATTGAAGTCTATAATATACTCGGTTCAATCCAAGATAGAGCTTCGGGAGTGACTGCTGGTGCGGCTGGTATCGCTGATGAAGACGGTAAGGTTGGTATTTATGAAGGTAATCAACAGGCTGCCGCTGACCGCTTTGGACTCTTAAATAAGTCTTACTCGTTTGGATATAAGAAGTTTGCTAAGCTTTATGAGTGTGGTGTTAAAGATAACCTGATTAAAAAGATTGCGATTGAAATACTTGGACCGAATGGAGTTGAAGTTAAAATGATTGGTAAGCGAGATATTTACAAGAAGGGTGATGAGTATTCTTGTTTAGTAGAGGCTTCTGACGCAGAGGTTACTAATAGTCTAAGAAATCAAAACACTAAACTTAACTTCTTAAATGCTCAAGCTCAGAATATGTTAATCAATCAGAAGAAACGCTTTGAAATGACAGCTAAGATTTCAGGCTTGAATGAAGATGAGGTGAGAGAGTTGCTTGATGTTAACTACTACGGAGACGAAGAGTTAATGAGTGAAGCTGACCGAGATATTGAAGCCCTGTTGAATGGAGATGTGGTAGAACCTAATGAGCTTGCTAACAACGCTTATAAGCAGAAGTTAGTTGATTATCTCCGAGACCATAAAGAGGATATAAGTAATAAGCAATACTTTGAAATCGCCGCTTACATTGACTCTCTAACAGATATTATCTTTAGAAATGAAGCCCGAGAGTTTGAAACTGCTAAAACTGACGCAATGCTAGGAATGGGAATGCCTACACCTGAGGGAGCTGTCCCAGGAATGACACCAGAGCCTAATAAACTAAATAATCAATATGAAGTTCGTCCTCAATAAAAAAAATCAAATAGAGAAGTCTGACTTTACAGTCTTATACAACAAAGAAGACTTTCAAGGGGCTTTAGACCAAGGCTTAAAGAAGATTGAAGAACTAGAACTAACTAAAAGAGTCCACGACGCTAAGTGTGAGAATGTAGCTCGTAATCACCCAGTCGTCTTGAAGATGGAAGAAGATATTAGGAATGTAGTCTGGCTATATCAAGATAATTTCATCAGCTCTAAGCAATTTGCTGAACAAATTAAAGCTCATAAGAAAGCCCTAAAAGACTTAAAAGATGAGATGAAGCAGGTGGAGAAAGGCACAGGATTGAAGTTTAATAACCTTAAATAATATGGACGAAATTAAAGACAGTTTAGATAAAGCTAAAGCTATCCTGGTAGTTAAGCAGAGTGAGGGTGGTCAGATACTCCTAGATGCCCTTAAAAGCGATTTAAACGGCATTGTAGCGACTTTAATCAACGAATACGGTAAACTATCACATATTGAACTAATATCTCTTATAAGCCATTTAAAAGCCAAAAGAGAGTTAATAGATAAGATTGAATATAGCGAGAAAGAAGTTGAAATATTAAAAGAAGAATTAAAATAATATGCCAAAAGGATATAAAAAAGTAGTTGAGACTACTGAAGAAGAGATTGTCGAAACTCCTAAGACAAGAGTCTGCACTTGTGGTCAAGAGATTAACTCTGCTCCATTAGTTGCTGGTGAGACTGTCGCTTGTCCGTGCGGAGTTAAGCACGCTTGGTAATTGCGACTGTGCCTCTTTATAGAGGCATTACGCAGAGACTAATCTGTTTTCCTTTCACTTATGGGATTATAAGTGGTTAGGGCTTACTAACTAAAAAAGCTATATGGACGAAAGTCAAACTACTCCTGAGTTGGAGGCTAAAGAAACTCAAGAGGTTGATGAGGTTCAGGAAACTGAAGTTCAAGAGCCAACCGTAGCTGAGATTATGAACAAGGTAGACGATAAGACTGTCCCTTTGAACACTTTCCTTGAAACTAAAAAGGAAAAGAAAGCATTGGAAAAAGAACTATCTAATCTACAAGCTCAAATCAAAGCTGGTGCTACTCCTAAGGAAGCTAAGGCTTCACTTAAAGAGATAGCCGACAAGTATGATGTGGATGTTAATTTCATTACTGAACTTTCATCTGCTATCTACGCTCAAGCCCAAGAAGATGTAGAAGAGAGGTTGAACTCTAAACTACAACCTCTAGAAGCTAAGGATAGGGAAGAAAAGATTAACAAAGCTTTTAATGAACACTACGAAAAGGTCATCGCTGAGATGCCTGAGTATGAGAAAGTAATTAACAAGAATGTTATTAAGTCCCTTTCATTACTTCCTGAGAACTCTAAGAAGACTTTTCAACAAATCATAGAGGAGACTTACGGTAATTCTGTCACTGGTAAGCGAACGATGGAAACATCTACTCCTCGTGGAGGGAAAGACCAATCGATAGACTTTAATAGAACTAACGACCCTGAGTATTTCAAACAGATTATGGCTAGTCCAGAACTAAAAAAGAAATATAATGAAGGTCTACTCTCCCGAATAAACTTATAGACAGATTAAAAATCAAATATGTTGACTGATTTTAAACCCCATTTTGACAATGCTTAACTTGATAGGCTCTTGAGAACAATAGAAATATTGAAGCTCATAGGAAACGGCTTTAATTCGGTGGAACTCCAAGCTATTTAAAATAGATGGACAATACCGAGCCAGCAGAGAGAATTACGAAAGGTCTCTCGGGCGTGTGTGACGGTCAGAAAAATGACTAATATAATAAGCAAACTATATGAAAAAACATATTGAATTGCCGAAGGAAGTAAAAGAGTATTGTATAGGTTTTTTTCTAGGAGATGGTTATCTCTTTAAGATAAAAAACGGAAACAATTGTTCATTGAAAATCGGTCACGGACTAAAACAAGAGAACTATTTGATTTGGAAACATAAACTTCTTAATAATTTATCACGAGAGATAAAATATACTCGTATAGACGACAAAAGAAGAAATAAGGTTTACCACATTAAAAGTTTTGAAACTCGGACTCACAAGTTTTTTACTCGCTATTGGGAACTTCTTTATCATAAAGGAAAAAAGAAGCTCCCCGAGCGGATACTAAAACAAATGACTCTAATAACATTGGCAGCGTGGATTATGGACGATGGGTGTCTTTCGGAAAACAATAAGAAAAGAAGGACAACAAATTGGAATTATACACTTGCTACTCATTGTTTTTCAGTGATTGAAATTCAATTACTTCTTAGGTATCTAGAAGAAAAATTTGGATTAGAAGGTAAGATGCATAGAGATAGAGATAAGTTTAAACTTTGGTTTAATACCACTAATTCTATAAAACTTGCTAACCTAATAAAACCTTATGTTCCCGAATGTATGGAATATAAAGTCAAACCAATATTAGAAAGATACATAGTCAGGGGTGAATAAATATAATCCCCATTAAAAAGCCGACAGAAGAAGTAATTTGTTTTTTGACAATATAATAATTAATGTGTTATCATAAGGTTATAATTATTAAAATAATCTTATGTGGAACGACAAGGAGAAGCAACGAGCATATAATCTAAAATACCGTCTTGAAAATAAAGAAAGGTTAAAAAAACTTCAAGATGACTACTATGCTAAAAATAGGCTTAAAAGGATTAAATCCGCTAGAGATTATAATATTAAAAACAGAGAGTTAATTAATAAAAAAAGAACTACAATACGGCATACGCCAATAGGCAGACTAAAGTCTATAATAAGTAGTGCTAAGACTAGAAAAATTGATTTCTTTTTAACTAATAACGAAGCTGTTGATATAATGTCTAAACCTTGTTTTTATTGCGGTGATAGTATCCCAGTTGGAATAGATAGAATAGATAGTAATTTAGGATATACAATAGAAAACTCTGTTGCTTGTTGCTCTATGTGTAATTATATGAAAAAAGATTTTACACAAAAAGACTTTATAGAGCAATGTAAAAAAATATCTTCTCACATTAAATAATTATATTATTAAAACAAATATTATACCCTGTATGATATGACCTGAACACCATAGAAATATGGTGAAGGTGGAAATAGAAAGCCACCGATAACATTCTGTATCAAGAAACCTTCCTTAAAACATTGGTTGGTAAATCTATTGCTAACCTCCGCTTTAAGGACTTAGCTAAGATGGGTGAAAGTGTTGAGCGTGTTGCTTATGACCTTTCTGGTGTTGTTGTCCGTTCCACTGTGCGTGGTTCTGCTTCTACTATTGACGCTGTGACTGACTCTTCTGAGCTGTTGCTGGTTAATGTAGAAAAGGAAGCTGTTATTCACATCTCTGATGGTGAAGCTACACAAGCTGGTCCTTTAAATCCAGGTGAGCAGATTGGTGCTGAAATTGCACATATGGTATCTCAAGACTTAGACGCTCGTATTCTCTATGAGACTAAGAGTGCTTTATTAGCTTTTGATACTGGCGATTTGACTACTGGTGTTTCTACTGGTGTCCCAATCACTCTATCTAGCACAACTGTTCCTCAGATGACTACTCGTATGGCTGCTAAATTAGGTAGCAATAACCAAGTGTTGACTAACCTTGTTTGGGTTGTTGACCCTTATATTGCTTCTGATATTGAACAGTATCTAATGGGTAAGAGTATTGACCTTGCTGGCTTCGTCTTTAAGAATGGTTATAGTGGTCCAGTGCGTAACGCTGACCTTTACATCTCTAACAACCTGACTGGTGAAGCTGTGTTGACCTTCTCTAGTGGTTTGGCTTCTGATGGTGATACTATTACTATTGGCGGTGTGGTCTTTACTTTGAAGACTTCATTGAGTTCTGGTCCTGCTGTTGCTGGTGAAGTTGTGTTAGGTTCTACCTTTGCTGACACCATCACTAACTTGGCTGCTGCTATCAACACTCCTGGCACTACCACTTCTACCTTCACTGCTTTGAGTGCTGCTAACCAAGCTATTATTAGTAACACTTTGAAATTAGTTGCTACTGGCACAGCTACCACTCTGACTATTGTTGGAACTGGTTCTGGCCGTATGACTATTTCTGAGTCTGCTACTAATGTTGCTTTGACTTACAACTTTATCCACTCTTACTTTGGTAAGAAAGGTGGTATTGATGTAGTGGTTCAGAACTTTAAGCCTGTTGATATGCGTCCTACTGATGACCGTAGAGGAACTAATATCTTTAGTTCATACCTCGCAGGTATCAAAGTTTTTGCGGATGGTGCCAAAAAGTACCTCGATGTTAAGATAATCGTAGCTTAGTAATTCATTGAGGGGAGCGTAAAAAACTCCCCTCTCTAAAGATATTTTATGCAAACAGACCCAAGTTTAGCAGGTATCCTAATCCAAGAGACTAATAGTGAGGGTTTGATTACCTCTTGTCAGTCTTCTGGTAATTTAGATACAACTGCTTCAAAATTTGCTAAGGGTTGTGTCTTAGTTGATACGACAACTGGTCTCGCTTACTATAACTCTGGCTCTGTAGCTGTTCCTGTTTGGAACTCTACAAGTGAGGTTACAGCGGACGAGATGCCAGACAACACTATTAAGACCGCTACTATCACCTTAACTGCTGCTGAAATTGTTGGCACTGATGCTGGTGATATTGGTCACGCTTCTGGTGCTGTCTTAGTTGCCGCTCCTGGTGCTGGGAAGTTGTTAGAGTTTGTTAGTGCTGTGTGTTCTTACACTTACGATACTGCCGCCTATACTGGTGGTGCTGACGATTGTGTAATTAGACAAGGTGCAACAGCTGTCTCTGCTCCTATTGCTAAGGCTGACTTACTAGCTGATACAGCAAGCGACATCGCTTATGTAAACGCTCTAAGTGCTGCTGATATTAAGTTGACTGCTAATAGCACTCTTAACTTCGCAGGAACTGCCTTTACACAGCCTGGAACTGCCGCTGGCACATTGAAGATTTTACTCACATATCGTGAACATACTCTTTAATCCTTTTAGAGTCCGTTATTACTAACGGGCTTTATAAAGAAATTAAAACTACTATATGATTGGTTCTGAGTTAATCGCAAAATTCGAGACGCAAGTGGACGATATAACAGAGTTGTCTGCTTCTGATGAGTTAGACCTCTTAAATAAAGTCTATAATGATGTTTGGAGTGATAGACCTTGGGAGTTTACTAAAAAAGGCTTCTCTGGAGCTATAAGTGGGACTTCAATCGCTCTCCCTAGTGACTTTGCTTATATCTTTGGAGATGAAAAGATTGTTAAGGTCGGGACTGTTAAATATACCCTAGTTAGTTGGTCTGAAAGGGCTGATTATGACAGTGCTGGTTATTGTTGGGTTGATATTGTCAATTCTCTCCTAGTCTTCTCGTCTTCTGTAAGTGGGACTGTGACTTATGATTATATCTTTTTCCCAGCTGACCTTACCTTAGCTACGAGTCCAGCTTTCCCTGCCACCTTTCATCACATTTTATATCACTTAATGGCTATGGAAGATTATATTATTCAACAATCAGACAAGGCTAAGAGTTATGCTCCTGAAAACCAAGCACAAGCCGATAAATGGATGACTAAATTAAGATATTGGAACGCAAATCTAAACTTATCATAATGGACTTTCCTATCAAGCTCTTTAGTAAGGGCATACACAACACCCTAATAGACACTGAAATACCTAGAGAAGCCTCTAGCGGTTCTTATAATTGGATTACCCAAAGTGGAAGAATTATCTTAGCTGGTGGTCGTCAATTAGTTGGAACTGCTGGAGTGATTGGAAAGATTAACGGATTGTGGACAGGCTACAAGACGAATGGCGATAAAGTTATTTATCGTAAGACTGCTGATAAAATCCAATACTTTGACGGAACTGATTGGGCTGATATTCTAACCAGCTTGACCGACACCGACATCTCGTTCGCTAACTATTCATCTCTAGCTGGTGCTTTCACCTTAATAAATGGAGCTGACGGGTTCTGGTTGATAAATAACGCTAATCCTGACTCTGCTGTTGACCTTTACGACTCGGCTAAGAACTTTAAGGGGTATATTATAATTGATAAGGGTCGCTGTTTACTTTGGAACAGGGACAAGGACAAGACAGGTCTTTATGGCTCTTATATTGATTTACAAAACTCAACTGTCTACACCACAGTAACAGCAGAAGCAATCGCAGGTTCAGGAACTGGTCGCTCAGGCACTCTAGCTTTTAAAGCGAGTGGTGCTAAGCGTGTTTGTTTCGGTGTAACTTTTACAGATGGAACTGAAACATTTACTGATAACTATGACGGGACTCTAACAGGTTCGGCTGGTGGAACAGGAACTATCAACTACGCTACTGGTGCTTACGATATTACTTTCAATGCTTCAGCTGTCACTGTAACTTCTACTTATCAATGGCAAGACTTCACCGCTCACGGATTAGCAGACTTCACTAAGAGTGCTACAAGGCTCGCTGGTGAAGGTTTTCAATTCCCTCAAGACGAAGGTGGTGACGCTATCTTAAATGTTCTTATAGGGCAAGATGGGGCTTACTACTCAATCAAGAGTCAGAGTGCTTACCGCTTAGCGATTGAAGCTGTTGATACTAACGCTACTAATGATGTTTACCGCAAAGATTTAGGACTTCCTAACTGGAGGTGTGCTATCTCAACTTCTAAAGGAATTGTATTTATAAATAACGCCAACCCAGTTAATCCAGTCCTAACTATCCTAAGAAAGAACGAGCTAGGTGATAGTGTAGAGCCTTATGTCTTATGTCCTCAATTTAACTTCGCTCTTTATAACTATGAAGACGCTTGTATTGATACTTATGACAGATATGTGATTATCGCTTGTAAAACCCTAGACGCTGACGAAAACAATACAATCCTATTCTGTAACTTAGCAGACAACACTGTAGATATTGTGAAATATGAAGCTCGTGTCTTCACTAAAGACGGAATTAAACTTTATGTCGGTTCACCTATCACTCAAGATGTCTATCAGATTTTAGTAGGCTTTGATGATGAAAGTTTAGCGATTGAAAATGAATGGATTTCTAAAGGTGAAACTTACGGAACAGACTTATTAAAAAAGTTTAAGCGATTAAGATTTAAGGGTATTATTGACCCAGACCAAAACATTGAAGTGTGGGGAGATTTTGACAACGCAGGCTTCTCACTCTTAGCAACGATTGAAGGCTCGGCTGACTATGTAGATTATTCTAACCCTCAAACTATCGGCTCTAACTTTATAGGTGGTGCTCAAATTGGTGGTGATGATATGTCTACCGCTTATCCATTTATCTGTGAGTTAAGAGTTAGAATGACCAAGTTTAATAAGCGAAACTTAAAGTTTATCGCCACTGGGATTGGTTATGCGGAACTTCAAAACTTTGTTGATTTTGACATTTTACCTTATGAGAACAAACTGGCGAAGAAATATCGCACTAAACGAACTTAAAATATAATTATTAAATACTAAAAATGTGCCTATAAAAAAACTATTAGCCGACTTTAGAACTTCATTATCTGCTAAGATTTCAGCAGGTGGAACTTCTGGCTCAATTCAAAACAACTTAGACGATGATGGGGTCATTTTACCGACTGGCTCTTATTACTTTACTTTAGACGCTGACAATGCTCAAAAAGAACATATCAGAGCAACTCTAACCGCTAAGAACTTAACTGATATTTATTCAGTATCAAGGCAGGGTGTGGAAACATCTGGAACTGTTAGAGAGCATCGTATTGGAGCGACTGTTTCAATCACAGACTTTGCTCACATTCTCGTTCATAACAAGATTTTAAACGGAGATGAAGCTCTGGTGAATAAGATTAGTTACGCTACTGACTTAACTTTTACAGACGACAAAGAACTTGTGCCTAAGAAGTATGTTGACGATATTGCTATCGCAGGTGCTCCTGACTCAACCGTAGCTGTCAAGGGTATTGTCTTGATGTCTTCTGCTCCCACAGTGCCGACAGCTCCCACAGCTCTTAACAGTGAAGAAGTAAGTGCCTCTGGTGGAACTGGTGCTGGCGAAGATAAAGTTGTTAGAGCTAATGCTTCTGGTTACATAGACAAAGACTTTATAGAACTAGGCACTGACCCAGGGCTTGAGTTTGTTAGTAATGGACTAGAAGCTAAGATTAAAAGTGCTGGTGGATTGGTTAAGGACGCAGATGGGCTGAGTGTGGATACAGGAACTACTGATGGTAAGATTGTCCAAATGACTACTGGCGATAAACTCCCAGCAGTAGATGGCAGTAATTTGACTGGGATAAATAATTATACTGTTATTAGTGCCACAAGAGATAGGACAGCTTCTAGTGGCGATGTGACTTATGCTCACGGACTTGGCGTTGTTCCTAAAAAAATTACAGTAAATATGGTAACGGTAGGGGCATTTAGTTATGGTGTTTATGATGTTGGAGGCAACCAATATTGTAATTATGTTGACTCAGGAAGTGGTGGTTATGGCTCACATCAAGGTCAAGCCTCTAATGTAGTTGACTATGAAGGTAGTGGCGTGTCTCAATATGGTTCTATTACCGCAGTTGACGCTACTAATATAACAATTACTTGGACTAAGGCTGGTTCTCCTAGTGCTGGCACTTTATCTTTAATTATAGAAAGCGAGATTTAATTTCTCTATCTGCTCATTATTATTAGTGAGTAGTTAAGACTAAATTATAAAATATAAATATGGCAGTTTACATCAATTTAACAACTGGTCAAATGGCAAATGTCCCTACTCTTGGTATGGTGCCTTTTACTGGTCAAAGCCTTGCTCCTGAGGCACCTATCGTTCCCAATACTCCAGTTACTCCAACACCAACAACTTCTGATATCTATTCAGGCATTGACTACGAAACACCAGAAGAGCGAGCTTTTAGAGAAGCACAGGCTCAACAGATGATGGACCAAGCTAATCTCCCGATTGACGAGAACGCTATTAGACAACAGACACAGGCTAGATTTCAAGCTGAGATTGACGCTCTAAACCGTGTCTATGCTGAGAAGGCTCGCCAAGAGGGTATCGCTGGTCAAGGTCGCTTAGGCTCGGCTGGTGCGGTTCAAGCTCGCAGAGGACTGCTCGGCTCTGATTTTGGTGCGGCTCAAACAGCAGGTCAACAAGTCGCTAATCAAGAGGCGATGAGTGCTATTGAAAGCGAGAGAGCTTATAAAGAGAGTGGTATTCTTTCTCAAGCTCGTAACCTTGCTACCGCTGAGATTGAAAAGAAAACAGAAGCCAAGAGATTAGGTGCTGAAAGCTATCTAGCTTATATTTCAGGACAGAAAGAAACCAGAAAGACGAATACTAAAGCTGTTGCTAAAATGCTTTATGATAACGAGGCTTTTGAAACCGAAGACTTGAACGCCATTGCTAAAGAGTTAGGCGTGAGTGTTGAAAGTCTAAAAGCTGAATACAACGATTATAAGAAGACTGCTGACGCTCAACAAGCTAAAGCTAAGGCAGAAGCTGAAAAACTAGCTTTAGATACCCGTAAGACTGAGGCTGACATCGCTAAAACTGAGGCAGATACCAAGACCCCACAAAGTGAATTAGTGGCTCGTGAAACAGGTCTATTGAAAGAGGGTTATTCTTATGTCCAAACTCCAGCCGAGAGAGACCAACTTATTAAACAGGGTTATGATATCTCAATTATAGGTGGTCGGACTTATGCTAAAGCTCCTAAACTAACCACTAAGACAGTTAAGGTCGGTTATACTACCTACTCAATCACTACTAACGAAGCTGGTGATGTTGTAAAGAAAACTGTTGTGGCTGGTGGTGGAGGTTCTGGAGTGCCTAGTTCAAACCCAAGTGAAAAGACAGCTATTACTGAAATGACTGGAGCGATGAGCCAAGTCGTTGGTGCTGATGGGTATATTAGTCCTCAAGACTACACTGAGTTAAGGAAACAATGGGCTGACGCCGGAATGAACACAACTACTTTTGACACTAAGTTTAAGGGGTATAGGAATCCAAATAATCCTAATTATGTAACTGTTAAACAGTAAATATGGCTTTTAATTTTGGAGTTGGTAGGAAAGTTGAAACTAAAAAAACTACTAAAGGTAAGTTTGGCTTTGGTGTTAAAAAAATAGAGCCAGTTGCTCCAGTTGCTCCAGTTGTCCCAGTCAATCCTTTGTTAAATATCAAACCAAACACCCCTTTATTAGGCAAAGGAATACAACCAACCACTACTATTCTCCCATCTATTAAAAATGCTGTTAATAAAGGTAATGTTCCACAGTTTAATGCTACCCCAATGGAAGCCCCTAAGCCTGTTACATTGGGCCAAGCGACTAAAAATATAGGAACTGGTATTGCTAATATGTTTGTTGGTTCGTCTAAGAAGTTTGGCTCTACTATAGGAACTGCTGTAAGCACAGTTGACCCAGAAACTACACGCATAAGAGAAGAAGAAACCTTACAAGCAACCAGAAACCAAATTGATAATTACCTAAAATTAGCCAAAGAAACTACTGACAAGACTAAAAAGGATAGATATTTAAAAGCTATTCAAAATCTATCAGGTGATAACGATATTTTTAACACCCCAGAATATCAGAAAACAGCTAAACAGATATTTGGTGAAGCTCTTGGCACTGGTCTTGAAGTTACTGGATTTAGCACGATAGCTGGTAAGGGCAGTAAGGCTCTGTTAGCTAGTAAGGAATTAGCTCAACAAGGTGTTAAACAGACTGGTAAACAGATTTTAAAACAAGCTGGCAAAGAAGCCTTGACTGTAGGTGCTCCTTTAGGTGTTGGTTATGGCGTGGCTCAAGCTATGCAAGACAACAAGTCTGGTGAAGATATAGTTAAAGAGGGGTTGAAAGGTGGAGCTTTAGGAGGTGCTTTACAGTTCGGATTAGGGGCTGGTCTTAGAGGTCTTGGCTCACTAGCAAAGCCTAAGACTGTAAACGCTATTACACCTAACAAGCCAGCACTACCTAAGAAGCCACAGGAGGCTATTACAGCGACTTTACCAGCAAAGACTACTAAAGTATCAACTAAGGTTAAACCCGTTGCCACAGAGCCAGTAGAAGACTTCGGAACTTTCTTAGGTAAAGAGAGTGAGAAGGGTGTTGAACAAGTTAAAAAACAAGTCGCTAAAGAAATAGAGCAGATAATACCTGACAAAAAGGCTCAAAAACTAGAGAGCCGAGTTTATGCCAGAATGAGAGAAAATATCCCGACTGAATTACAAGGAGATGCTAATTACTCCACTAAAGGATTAAAGGCTCAAGCTAAATCGTCTATTGAAGTTATAAATAAAAACCCTGAACGAGCTTACAAAATAGCTATGGGAATGGAAACGCCTAAAGGTAATCAGACATCAGCCTCGGTTAATATTGCTCTTGCTGAAAAAGCTAGACTTGACGGAAATAAGCAATTATATGCTGACTTAGTTAAAAATAGAAGCCTCGCCCAAACTAAGAGAGGTCAAGAAATAGTCGCTGAAAGACTTTTAACTGATAATAGTGTTGACTCTTATGTTAAACAAGCGATTAAGAACAGATTAGAGGCTAAGTCAACTAATATGTTTACCCCTGATGTGCTAAAGAGCCTTGGAAAGAAGTCTAAAGTTAGCGTGGTAACTTCTAATATAACAGAGCAGGCTAAAAATGTAGTAACTAAAGTGAAAGATTTTGATATAAGCGAAGCTCAAAAGTTTATTGATTCTATAACTTGTAAATAATATGATATTTTGCGTGCCTAAGCACTTAATTGATAAAATTAAAACAAGCCAGTTAGCAAAAGAAACTAACATAAAAGACTTGTATAATATGAGCTCTAAAGAGAGGCGTGCTTTCTTTGCTAAACATACTGACGATGAAGTTGGTAAATTTATCAATACTGAGTTTGAAAAAGCTAGTATCTCTAAACAAAAGACTGCCTTAAAAGATTGGGCTGAGGGTGTATTTAGTCCTAAAGAAAAGCAAGGAGCTCAATACAAAACCGTATTAGATAAAATCAATAACCTTGAAAAGGCTGGACTATTAAACGATAAAAACAAACAAGGCTTTTTAGAAGATTTGATTAGTGATAAATTAGGTATTGGAGTCACTGCTAAAGAGGTTAGAATGATTGAAAAGAAAGCTATTAAAATACAAAAAATTCAAAAGAAACTCGGTGATAACTTTGGTAATGTTATTGATAATTTTGATGATAACCTAGAGTTCTTAAAGGCTAAGAAAGAAATGGACGATATGTTATTAGGGTTTAACCCAGCTTCAAGAGCTAAGGTATTTAGCGGAACTATTGCTAGAGGTTCAATGCTGGCTTCGGTTAAATCTCCTATCTTAAATATAGGTTCAAACACTATTAACGGAGTTTTAGAAGGTTTTAGTCGCAGACTTTCAAGTCTACAAGCTAGAGGTGCTAATAACAAATTAGCTTTAGACTATATTAAAAAGGTAAATAAGATTTATCAAAAAACTGGCTATGATATTTCAAGGGCAATAAGTGATGACTTTGGTGCTTCTGGCTCTAGGGTTTTAGGTGATATTGTCCACGCTCAAGGTAAAGGGACTGTCCGAAAGGTTGGCAGGTTCTTTGAAGATACTGTATTTAAACAGTTAATGGGTGCTCCTGATGTGGCTTATTCATCTGCCCACTTCGCTGATACGGTAAATCTTGGCTCAATGAAACTAGCTAAAGGCGATAAGAAGAAAGCTACTCAGTATATGTTAGACGCTATGAGCTTAGACCCTAAAACTGACGCTGGTAAACTTCTAAAGGCTCAAGGTATTTTAGACGCTCAAGTCGCTACATACACAAATAAATCAGCTATCTCTAAAGCCTCAGAGGGATTAAGAAACATCTTAAACGACATAGCCCCTGAAGCTCGTATTGGTGATTGGGTAATGCCTTTTGTGAAGACCCCAGCTAATGTTATAAATACTTCTTTAGATTACGCAGGTCTGGGGGCTGTTAAAGGTGTGGCTAAAATGGCTAAAATGATTGCTAACAAAAACTTAACTCAAGCTGGTGTCCAAGAAGCTGTTAGGGATATGGTTAGGGCTGGTATGGGTGGTGCTGGTGCTTTACTAATAGCTAATCAAATTGACCCTGAAAACTTTGTCGGAGCTTATGACCCAGCTCGCAAACAAATTGAAGCATTAAGAAACTCAAACTCTAATAGCATTAGAATTGGTGATAAGTGGATTAGTTTGGATTGGTTCGGACCATTAGGAGTTCCGTTGGCTGGTATTATGTATGCTAAGAAATATAGCGGAGGCACTAAGACTGGTGGAGCTCTCGCTTACTCTAAAGGGATTGGAAGACAATTATTACAAGTCCCTGGCTTTGAAGTGTTAAACGATACCTACGACGACCTTTCTAAAAAAGGTAAAGAGGTTAGTCTTGAAGATACTGGTAAATCTATTCAGAAATCCGCCTTTGATAATTTATATGGCAGACTCGTCCCATCTATCTTTAGTGATGTAGCTAAGGCGACTGATGTTTATGAAAGAGAAGCCACTACTACTGGCGAGAAATTAAAAGCTAAAGTCCCATTTTTAAGAGAAATATTACCTGTTAAAAAGAATGTCTTTGGAGAAGATGTAACAGGGGAGCCTGCTTGGTCTGATATTCTACTAGGTGCTAGAGTAAAAACAAGTAAGGAAACGGAGATGGTTAAAAAGATAAATAAGTTAGTTGACGCTTCTGGTAAAAACCTATCTCTAACTGATTGGGACACTACTACTGGTAAGCAATTAAACGAAGCTAAAACTAAACTAGGTAAAGAAGAATATGATAAGTTAAAAGTTGAGTATGGTAAGCAGTTAAAGCAAGAACTTGAAACCCTGATGTCTTCTAATAAGTTTAATATGGCTAATGAAACCGCTAAGATAAATATGATTAACTCTTTAGATGAAAAGATTATAAAAACAGTCTTAAAAACTAAAGGCATAATCTATAAATAATATGGAATACATTCTCTGGATATTACTTTTACTATTTATCGCTTTTAGTAATATAAAACTTGAAAAAGATTTTTGGAAAGAAGCTAAACGAAAACTAAGATTTTAATATGGACGACTTAAATGAAGCTATGATTGTCCAAAACCAAAAGAACGCTGATGATACTAATGGACTTTTGGAAACAATTATAACACAAAATGAAAAAAACAATCCTCAACCTGAACTAGAGGCTATGATTGAGCAAGGTTCTAAGACTCAAAAGACCATTGAAGAGTCTAGCTCTAAGGTTGCTGACGCTGTCAAAGAATTAAAACCTGCTATGGACGCGGCTGGTTTTATTGCTAACTTTATGCAGGCAATAAAGGGTGATAAGGGCGATGACGGTTATAATCCAGAGAAAGGTAAGGACTATTTTACTGACCAAGAGATTAAAGACATCTCATCTGACATCCTAGAAAAGGCTACCCCTAAAAAGGGAAAGGATTATTTTGACGGAGATGACGGCTATACTCCAGTAAAAGGTAAAGATTATTTTACTCCTAAAGAATTAAGAGAGATTATTTCGTCTTGTGTTGAGAGAATACCAGTGCCTAAAGATGGTCTACCTGGAGAAAAGGGAGAAGACGCTGTTGTTGATTATGACAAGATTATTAAAGATGTTGTCAAAAAGCTCCCTAAAATTAAAAAGCAATCAGAGAAGTCTGTTGAAGACATTGCCGAACAGTTGAAAGGTAAACTGTCTTATGATGATTTGAAAGATTTGCCTTATGCGTTTAAGACTTCTGCTAGAGATTACGACTTTATAGAATTAAAAGACGCTCCTAAATCTTATGTCGGACAGGGTGGCAAAGTCGTCGCTGTAAAAGCTGATTTATCTGGTCTTGAATTTATTAGTCCTGCTACTGGCTCTGGAGATGTCACTGGTCCTGCTTCTTCAACCGCTGACAATATAGCCGTCTTTAATGGCTTAACAGGAAAGATTATCAAAGACGGAGGTGCTAAGATTTCAGACCTTGCCACAGTTGCTTCCCTCGCCTCCTACATCCCCTATACAGGAGCAACCACTAACATAAACCTCGGTATCCATAACCTCACAGTAGATACCAACACTCTATTTGTTGACTCTGTTAATCACAATGTCTATGTCGGCTCTACTACTGGAACAGCAAAGTTTGAAACCACTCTCGGAGCTACAGCAGACTATTCTTTAGTCGGAAAATTTGCTGGTAATAATGGTTTTATTGGAATGTATGCTGATGATAGAACTTCTTTCAAGAGAATGTTATTGAAGATTGAAAACACTGTCGCACCTTCAGAAACTCTTGTTGTCTTCGCTTCTTCAATCGTAGGCGAAACATATTCAAGGTTTGGTTTTACAAGTCTTGGTAAACTTCTTTGGGGAGTAGGTGGAGCTTCTGATTATGACACAAACCTTTATCGTAGTGCAGCTAATGTTTTAAGAACTAGTAATAGTTTGATTGTTGACGGAAATCTTGGTATTGGAACTGCTACACCAACAGCAAAAGTTGAAATTGTTTCATCTGGTGCTTCTGGAACTACTCCTGATTTAGCTACTTACAGATATTCAAATGACTCCGTTGGCGTATTTCACGCTTCATTTAAAGCTCGTGGCACTCTTGCCAGTCCTTCTGCTGTTCAGTCAGGTGATACCTTAGGTGGTTTCTTTGCTCGTGGTTATCATTCAGGCGGAGCTTTCCCAACAGCAAACACTGTCGGTATCCTTTTTAGAGCTTCTGAAAATTATACAGCAACAGCTAATGGAACGGAAATTGTCCTAGCCACCACTCCAAACGGTTCAACCACGAGAGTCGATAGAGTGACTATCTCGAATAGTGGAAATGTTATTATTAGTGATATTGGTGCTTCTGCCTCAACAGCAACACCAACTACATTAAGTTTAGGTAGCACTTTTGGCGATTCAGTTGCAAATAGTTTTAAGTTAAAAGTTTTTGAAAATAATGTTGGTTCTGCACACGGGTTTGGTGTTTCTACTAGTCAGTTTAATTACTTCGTTAATGGAACAACAGCAGACCACGTATTTAATGTTTACAACGCTGGAACACCTATTGAATTAATGAGGATTAAAGGAACTGGTAACTTAGCTATTGGACAAGCCACAGCACCAGCAAGACTAACTATTTCAGAAGACAGTGCTACATACTCTCAAATAAGTGCCTCATTTGATATGGCACTCGGTATCGCAGTAAACACCGCTATTATTTCAGGACTAGACTTTAAGAACTTTAATAGCGGTGGACAAGTAAGGTTCTTAGCACGAAATGACCAAGACGATTATATTGTTATGAACTCTTTTGGGTCAGCGGCAGCAGGAACTTTATTCGGACAAAATAGAACTGATTTATTTTCCATCTTCACAAATGGAGGAGTTGATGCTGACAAGAAATTGGCAATCGGAACATTACAAAATGCAGACTTTATTTTGGGAACAAATAACCTTACTAGAGTTACGATTACAGGTGCTGGTGTAGTAAGCATCCAAAACCTCACAGCTTCTGAACTTATAGCCACAGACGCTTCTAAAAACCTTGTATCATTAGCGGTGGCTACTTATCCCTCACTTACTGAATTGACTTATGTTAAGGGAGTAACGAGTGCTATACAGACACAGTTGAGTGCTAAAGCACCTAGTGCAAGTCCGACATTTACAGGAACAGTTACTTTGCCTAAGACCTTAGAAATACAAGACACGAGTGCTGACCACCAGTACATTTTAGCTGTTAATGAACTAACCACTGATAGGACTGTTACCTTACCGCTCTTAACAGGAAATGATGAGTTTGTATTCAAAGACCACACTCAGACTTTAACTAATAAAACTATTACACAAAGAGTCATCACTACCACAGATGACGCTACTGCTGTTATAGATGTTACCCTAACAGATACTTACGAACTTTCAGCAGTTGCTAACGCCACTACCTTTTCAACCACAGGGACACCAGTTGACGGACAGAAGATTATGATAAGATTTAAGGACGCAGGTGTGGCAAAGGGTTTAACTTGGGACGCTATCTTTGTAGCAATCGGAGTAACGCTACCAACAACCACAGTCGCAGGGAAATGGCATTATGTGGGTGGGGTTTATAATTCATCAGCTACTAAGTTTCACATCTTAGCAGTCGGTGTTGAAGCATAAATATGGCATTCCCAACAGTCGCAGCGACAAATACATCAAATGTTTCTTTATCTACTACTCACGTGGTTAGTTTACCTGCCAGTATTTCTGCTGGAGATTTACTAATGGTTTTCTTTTTAGTTCACGAAGACCCAAGTGTAACGACACCTGACGGATGGACTTTATTAAAAAGCATTACTGACGGATATGCCGACCATAAACTTTATGTTTTTTATAAAGTGGCAAGTGGTAGTGAGGGAGCAAGCGTAACCATAACAATCGGTACAGCGAGGCGTTCAGCTGGTATATCCTTTAGAATTACAGGACATTCGGGAGCCCCAGAAGTTTCAACAGGTGCAACAGGAATGAATTATAATCCTGACCCAGATGCTTTAACTCCGTCTGGTGGAGCAAAAGATTACTTATGGATAGCTCTCTGTAAAAATGGCACGGCTGAGGCTCCAATTGCGTATCCTACAAATTATACTGGTAATAATCTTTGGAAAGCAAGTAATAATGGAACGGATTATCCGCCAGTGCTTGCTGTTGCCACAAGAGAATTAAACGCCTCTTCTGAAAATCCAGGAACATTTGAAACGCATTATGAGGGAACTTGGACAGCAATTACGATTGCCGTTTCTCCAGTAGCAACGCCAGCTAACACAACTAACTTCTTTCAATTATTATGAACAAATATATGAACTATCAATTAAATGACGAGGGAAAATTACTCGTCACAGAAGAAATCACTAAACCTCTAGGCTCTTGGGAAGAGTTAGACTCTTTAGAAAAAGAATATCAGCAAAGTATCGCTAATATTCAGAAAGAGATTGACGCTATCCAAGCTAAGAAAGCAGAGATTGAAAAACTAAAACCAGTCTGGGAAAGCGAGAAAGGTATAGCACTTTTAGTGAGCGAGAGAGTTGAGCCTACAAAAGAAACTTTTGTAGAGCCAGCCGAGCTTAGTAATGAAGAAGTAATAATTTAATACTATGAAACAAACAATTTTAACCACACTAGATTATTTACGAGGTAGGAAAACGACAATCGCCTCAATCGTTGCCCTCCTAATTACCTATTCCCTAACGAAAGGATTTATAGACAACGACCTTGCTATCTTATTAAATGGTATTCTTGTTGCTTTAGGATTAACTGCCAACTATATCAATAATAATAGATAGTATGGAGAAAGATATTCACAACTTAAAACTAAATCAACAAAATATGGCTGAAAAAATAGATACTTTAGTTGCTTCGGTGAATGACATTAAAGTCTCTATCGCCCGCATTCCACAAGAGATACTTGAGTTAGGGGACGATAGATACGCTTCTAAACAAAGCGAGACGAGATTGAATAACTTAGAAGCGAGGATTGAGTCACGAAGTTATGACTGGCTAAGACAATCAGTTATCACAATAGTGGGGATTATCTTAGCTGCGGTGGTTTATTCACAAATAAAATAAAAATGTATAACAAATTAGGGAGGGGACTAAAATACGCCAAAGAAGTTTTACACTTAATACTTATATGGTTTTGGATATTTTTAGTGGGATTATTTATATCAATTATTACGTTCACGTTCTGCCAAATACTTAACTATTAGCCAGACTAGAGATGTTCAAATATAATTTGGGTATCTCTAGCCAGACTAGCAGTTATGGAAGACCAGTTTCTTTATGAATAAAGAAAATTATTCATATGGACTTATTCTCACCACACTACCATCCTAAATCAAGAGGGGCGTAAAAACCCCTCTCCCGTCTTGTTCATTTCAAACTGGGGTTCAGTTAAGTAAAGTTATGTCAAATGTTAAAAGCAGGGATATACCCTGTATCCACCAACCATATTATAGTAAGTATGTTCTTGCTAATAATTCTGTGGACGGTAAAGTTGTAGAGTATGAAGTGTCAGAAATAGCCACTGATATTTTAACTCCTGATTGGTCAGGTGATAAATTAGCCACTTATAGTTTTATAGAGAAAACTCTTAAAGCTATGACTGGAAGAGTCCTTACAATTATAGACGCTTCTATTTCTGATAAACAACAGAATAAAGCAATTAAGGATTTGATTAGAAAAGAGTTTGTCTTAGAGTTTGAAGCTATTGCTGATTTACTCTTAGATAAACAAAGATTAGAACGAGCTCAAGAGGGAGCGGTTCTAATGGATATTAGTGAAGTTTTAGCTTAATAAATTAAACACTTTACCCCAGTTTTAAGTGAATATGAATAAAAAATTATTAAAAATTGAGTTACAAATCTTAATGACTTACATTAAGAATTATACGAAGGGTCACGATTATTATCAAAGGATTCGGTCGTTTAGATATAATAATCTTTATAAACAAGCTGATAAAATATGCCAAACTTTAAGACAGGGCTAATACTAGAACAACCCAAAGTATCCGATTGGGTAGTCGGGGGATTTACTCCTTTAGGTTCTAAGATTTTGAACCCTAGAGGTATTTGGATGACCCCCGACCCAGTGGAGTATCAGGCACACTGGGGGTTTGATAGAATGGCGTGCGTCTCTTATTCACTTCTTAACTGCTTAGAGGCTTTACATTATTACGGGAATGGACACTTTATCAACTTTTCAGACCGCTTCCTAGCGAGGGCTTCAGGGACTACAAAACAAGGTAATCATTTATCAGAAGTGTTTGACACCGCTCGTAATCTAGGATTGGTCACAGAAGACTATTACCCCGACACAGATTTAGGCTGGAACGAATACTACAAAGACATCCCTAAAGAAACTTACAATAAAGCAAAGGAGTTCTTGACTGAGTGGTCATTATACAGGGAGTGGGTGGACACTCAAGATAAAGAACTTATATTTAACAAACTATATGAAGCCCCATTACAAGTTACAGTTCTGTATTCTACTGGGAATGGTTTACTTAATCCTACTTCTAGCACAGGTGTTAAATACAATCACGCCGTAATGCTCTATGGGGCTAAGTGGAAAGAATACTGGATGATTTTTGACCACTATGAACAAGTCTATAAAAAGTATGCTTGGGACTACGAATTTGGAACTATCTTAAAACCCAGCTTAATTAAAAAACTAAATAATTATATGTTCAAAAAAGACCACGCTTATCAATTAGTCCAAGGCGAAGGACAAAAGACAGGGCTTTATATTGAAGATAAAGGACTTTATATCGGGGACTCAGTTGATGTCTTAGTAAACTCAGCTATGCGATTAAAAACTGATTATATCCCAACTCCCACACCCGTAACCTTAGAGATGTGGAACTCTGTCGATAAATTTGATATGAGCGGTAATAAGCTCTAGGACTGCCTAGGATAATAAAAAAGAATACAGTAGTATATTTTACCGTGTTCTTTTGTTTCGTGTAACCTTGACCCCTCTGGAGGCCTAATTTTTAGCTATTCTTTAACTCCATCAATTAAATCAGCAATGTAACCTGCGATGACTAGACCATAACCCTTGAAGACTAGAGTTTTAATCTTAGAAGCGTCTTCAACACTTAATTCCAATGCGTCCTTAGTCCCGTTGACTTTCTTGGCCAAGACCCAGCGGTTCATCTTTTCTACATTATCCAGTCCTTTCTCGTCTTCAAAACTGGAGCAGAGAGCGTTGACCATTATCGTTTTAACTGTAATCACTTCAGCTTTTTCGTTTTTAATAGGCTCGCCATCTAAAGTCTTAATGACTTCATTTACACTTAGTTTAATCATACTTTTATTTTATCTGTGCCTTAATGACACTATTACTATTATTACTCGGCTCTTTTTCTAATAAAGCCTGTAAGTCTAAGTCTTTAGGGACTTTAACTAATAAAAGGCTTTCAATGTGCCTCAACCTGTCTTGGATATCATAGAGTAAGTCTTTGATGTGTTCAGTGTTGTCCATAATTTTATCTTAAAATAATAATAGCTAAAACTACCCATTGAAGCCAAACGTGAGCTTCTAAAAATTTGATTGGTGACATATTATTTATTTAATTTTAATCTTTTAACTAATTCTCGCCTCAACACCCTAAAAAGATATTCAACAAAATAAGCCTCAAATTCTCTTTCGTCTTCTATTAAGCAAGCCTTAAACTTTTCTTGTTTTATATGGATTATTTCGTGAAGTAAGGTATCTAAACATTCCCAACTATTATCGTGTTTTTTAAGCCAAAGAATATAATAAGATAATCCATTTTTATCAGTCGTCCTGTAAACAAAACCGCTATTATGTGTATTATCATTAAACATCGGCAGTCCTTGCTTTACTAAAATCTTAAACTCCTTAGTGCCATTTTTATCTGCCCATTTTTTTATATCATTTTCATTAGAGCCAACACACACTAATAATTGTAAATCAAAGATGTCTATATTGTAATTAAATATCTTCATTTCTTTAATTTTAACTCCTCTATTTTATAAACCATCTCCCTGTCTAACAATTTCTCGTGGCTAATCCAATCTAAGGTAGTCTTAAAGGTCTGAAAGGCTAGGACTGCTAAGAAGGTTAAGAGGATAAGTTTAAACCATTCAATTAGTGGTGGCATATTTATTTAAATTTAATTATACCGCAATCTGCTAAATCTTTTAATGCTAATTGAAATCCAAGATTAGCACCTTGTATCCTAGCTTTAAAAAGTTCTTTTTTTAACCTACTTCTCCTTATAAATTGATACCACTTTGTTTCTTTAATCATTGCTTCATATTTATCGTAAGCAATGTATAAATGAACAATTGGACTTTCTGGGATAACCATATTATTTTAATCCTAAACCTTTATCAGTAAACCAAATCTCTTCCTCACTTGAATCTATTTGATTGAATAATTCTACGTAAATAGCGGAATCGTCACTAAGACCTAACATTCCTACTGGTATAGTTCCGCTCTCTATCATACCACCTACCTCACATAAGAGATTAGTAAGTTTATCACCAGCTAAAGTGTCAAAATGTATTTTCATATTAGTAGATTTTAGGTCAAAATCTATAAAGATTTAGTTATTTTAGTAGGTTATTCTTCAATAATAGTAAACTGTTCTAAGTCGCTCCACCTCTTAGGATTACAACTATCATTATCACCTTCAACAGCTTGGAACTGAATTGTTTGTTTATGAAACACTCCGTTAGAATTAGAATATTTCTCAGTATTATACATTTCGTCATCATTGCCTAAAACAATGTAAATCCACTGCTCGTTGTATTTATCGTAGCATTTTATTTTCATACATTTACAACCCCTTTAATAATTAACTCCTCTAACATTTTCCCTAGAGCGTTGGCTAGGGTGTCTGCGTAAGTAAAATAGGTTCCACTATGAATATGGCTATCACCAGAAACTGATTTAATAATGGTCATATTATTAACCTTACCACCTGCCTGTTTTATTGATTTAGCTGGCAATATATCTAATAGTGTCTGAGCGGAGAGGGCTGGAATGACATCTTTCTTGTTAATTTCAGCTTGGTTAAGATAACTTTCATTTACTAAAACTTGATATTCTCTTAAATCTTGTATCCACCAAGCATCAGTCTCAGCTACAAAACCAAGTTCTTTTAGTCGTTGGGAAATTTCTAAGGAAGTGTAGTCTCTTGTGTTTGGCATATTATTAAAATAAAATCATAAGTATTAGAAGCAGGGTTAAAACAACTCCAACGCAAAATCTTATCCAATCGTGGTCTCTACAAGCCTTATCAAACGTAGAACCTACTATAAGCCCTCCTATAAGTATCATTATTACGTGTATCATATTAGTTAAGACCAGCGTCTTTAGTTTATTAAAGGAATATTAATAACTATTTCCTCACCACACATAGGACACTTCCAAGTGTGTTCTCCTGGCTCTAGGTGTATGAGTGTTGGTGGCTCGTGTTCAGGTGAATTACAAACTTCTTTTGGATTGATTAACTTGTGATTGATAAATGGCATATTTATTAAGTCTAATTAATTTTTTAACTTAAACATTATTTTATTAGATTACTTCTATCTGATAAATTGGAACAAATGATAAGCTTTTACCAATAACTACCACCGCATAAGGTCTGTCATCTCCTCCACGAACATAACCGTCAATAAATCCAATGTCTCCGTTTTTAGCGTTTTCTTGATGAACATCTCCTAGTATTTTAACTTTTGTTTTTGCCATAATTTTTACAGCCCACTGGACTTTAGATTATTTAAGAATTTAGTTTTATAAGCCTCGTTCATCATATTATATTCTGTGTCAGGTAGTGCTGATAAAATAGCCTCCATATGTTCATTAAGTGCTTGGGTAAGGATATTATCAATAAATCTTTCTATTGATTGTATTTCGTGTTGTCCTAAGTTTCTTAAAAAATATACTCCACTCTGGTCAGTAACGTTTCTTAAATCATCCTTATACTCAGCTAACTTCCTCTCTGTAAATGTCAAGGGTTGAATATCACACGCCAATCCGCACTTTTCGCACTCAAAGTGCCAAGTCCCTATCTCGTCATCATCGTTAAAGTCTCCACCGCCAACAGATTTAACTGGAGCGGAACAACATTTTGATTTCATACATTTTATTCTTAATAATCTTTATCTAAAGCAAGAGAGTAATGGTTGGGAATTGACGAGGATGTTTTGGCTGCTAAACATCTAATGCTTTGACGTATTCTCTGATGCTTGTATAGTCACCCAACACTTAATTATCCTCAGTGAATTTACTATAGAAGACACTGATTTGCGGTTACTTTTACGCCACATTCACCCTCTCGCTTTAGAGAAAGACTGTTAAGGTCTTTCGTTAGATTATATTAAGCACCAGTAACTCCCGATTCGTTTGGTTGAGTTGAACCCTCGTGGTTTAATACTAATCCTTTAATAGCCCACATAGCACTAGTTTCAAGTTCAGTGATTGCGATTGCTCTCTGTCTTGATTCTGGTAATGACAGTAAAAACTTATGAGTCTTAGTATAAACCTCTCTTACCTCTTGAATAAGAGGTAACATTTCCTCCGCTGGCTTAAAGTATCCAAATGGATTAACTTGTGTTGCATTTTCCATACTTTTATTTTTATTCCAGCTAATGTGCTGGTTTATTAACTTGATTATATTTTTCTTGTATAAGGTTTAGCTTTCCGGCAAAGGTTTGTTTTCTTATTCTACTCCGTTCCCTCCTTAAAGCTGGCGTGTCTTGCTCTGTCTTATGACTAGAACTACTGCCTTTATGCGTATCAATATGTAATTTTATGCTTCGGTTATAATAGTCAACTATGGCGTGGTAATAAGACTTATTACTTTCGTTCTTCCAATAGATAATCTTTTTATAAAACCAAGCACTGCCATAAGGGAAGTATCCTGCTCGCACTAAAGCTAAGTGATGGTCTTCTTCTAATCGGATTAACATAAGTTAACTTTAATTTTCCACAGGTTAGCAAAGATTGCCTTGATTATTTACTAAAGCGTGGTGTGATAAGGTTTGGAATTTCGCCAAACATTGGTGATGCCGTCTAGCTACTAAAATATTTTAGACCACTAAACGCTTGTAAAGATTTACGCTTTCTACCACTCATCACACTCACGCTTTAATAAACAATCTTGTATCGCCTATGCCATTCTTCAGCGATACATACGGTGTTATAACAGGTCAGACACCTCACAATGGCACCGTAATTTTTGTAGCTGACCATCTATAGTTGACTTCAGGTCATTTAACTTAAGATACCAATAAAAGGTTACCCAACTTCTCAACAGGCTTAAGCACTACAAAGTTGGCTGAGTTTGTAGTGATAATTCACTACTTATAGCAGATTAGATAGTGTAAAAGGACTATGCCTAATATACTTTACAAACCTGCTAAAAGTAAGGAACTAATCAGATAAATCATAACAATCAGCCTCTCCTTCATTATACCCTGCTTGATAAACTCGGTCTATGGCGGAGGATAGAAATTCTTTAACAGCATAACACTCTTCATCAGTAAACCAGAAAGATGCCTTACCGTTATTAAACTCTTTATTAAACTCTGAAAGTATTTTGTCTTTTAGGTCGTTCATATTTTTTAATTTAACTTTATCCATAGCAAGTGGCTAATATGCCTTTATTATTTTAACTGCTTCCTAATGGTCGCAAGTTCCACTTGCTATGCCTTTAATAAACCTTTCGGTTCGTTTCGCCTACCTTCGATAAGATTACCAACAATAGGCTCACACTTATACGCAAAGGAAGCTCTTCGGCAACGGACTGTTCGGCAACATAATGTTATCAGTCCGGGGTTATTTGAACTTCTTTAAGAAATCAACCCAATGTTTTAAATCTTTTATTGCTTGTTTTTTAGGTTGATACCATTTTAACTTACAGAATAATTTAGCATAATACATTACTTCAATCTCAACTTCTCTTTTAGTATATTTTCTAACTGGCGTATAAGTAGATGTTACATAAACAACATCATCATCTATTTTATGTTGTCCGCAATATCCAGCGGTTGACTGTAAACAATTTAAGCATTCTCCAACCATATTTATTTACTTTAGTTTATAAAAATTTAAGATTAGCATAGTCATTCCTTCCCTGACTATCTTGGGGGATAGAGATGACCTTTTTAGTCGATAGACGGTTTAGGATATTACAGACATTAGTCACACTAAACACTGTTCCGTTTTCTTCAGATAACCACTTAGCACAATCATTAGCTGAAGCACCTTTGTGTTCTCTGAAATAATTTAATACTTTTTCTTTAGTTTCCATAGTTATTCTTTATGTTGTTATATTATCACAGATAGGCAGAAAAGTCAATGATAATTTGTTAATGTTTTAGGGGGTTATTTTTTTTCGTTCTGACTTATCCACTCCTTGTAATAGTTTATCTTTTCTTGTAAGTCAAAGCGAGTAAACTTTTTAATCTCACGACCTTTTTTAATTAAATCATCCAGCCACTTTTGACCAAACCTATCTAGTAGATACTTGGTGTATTCGGGGTAGTTCCCGTTCTTAAAGACATTACAAAATGCGTCCTGAGGCCAACAATTATTTTCGTCCCACCTCGTTGACCTATTAGACCGAGAAACATAATGACCGCATTGAAGTTCTTTAATTGGGAGCGTTCTACCACAAGAAACACATCTATTCATTCCATCTTTACTTTCCCTATGTCTGATAAATAGTGAAAACCATTTATCAAGTTCGTGTGTTAGTTGGGATAAAGTTTTAGCTTTTTTCTTTGTTTGCTTCTTCACAAATTTTTACTAATTTATTATAGTCGTCTTTTCTTAATCCTATAAACGAATTTTTATCCGTATCCTCTGTCCAAGCCTGATAAGAATAAACTTTATAAGGTATATTTTTAACTTCTAAAATATGCTCATAATTTTTATCCCATATATACTGGTTTCTAACACGCTCCCGGTAGATTTCTTTCTTTAGAATAAGTTTACCTTCTAAGGCTAATTGTTCTAAGTCAGAGTATTTCATAAAATAGGCTTAAATAACTCGTAAAGTTTCTTTGTATCACTTATATCGCAGTAGCAATGCTCAACTCGTTCCTCCACACTTGCCGTTTGAAAATCTATGGGTTTTTTAGGCGTCCCAAAATAAATGGTTAATATCTCATCTAGGCTTTTCCACTTAGCTTGGTAATTTACTATCTCTTGTAAGTCACGGCAGTTAGGCGAGTAATATCTTTTAGTTAGTCCTTGTAAAAAGGTGTAAGGCAATTTAATTCCTTGTTTCAACCCTTGTTTAATCAATAGTGGGAGGTCAAAGCTCTTAATATTGTAGCCCACCCAAATATCATTTATATCATAAATAGGATTATACCAATCAGCAAACTCTTTAACGGACATAAACATCTTCTTTTCTTCATTCCTAATCACTCCGATACAAACAATCTCGGCATAATCAGTATCGGTTGAAAGCTCTTTGTGAAGTCCAGCGGTCTTTTCTTCTAAATCAGCCTTAATCTTTTCGGGGTCTTTTAGATTAGCTTTGGCGGTTAAAAGGTCTTCTTTTATTTTTATTAGTTTAGGGTCTGGTCGGGATTCCAAATCTACGATTAGAACATTTGACATAATTTTTAATTATAATACTCATTAGGGTCGGGTGATTGTATTCCGCTTTCCACTTCTATTTTTCTGATATACTCCGACATTTCAACTGTGCTTAAAGTTGTGGTGGTTGGTGGCAACATTATTTCATTACCATTCAGATAGCCGACTCTATGACTTAGATATTTACTCTTGAAGTATTCGTGTAAATCTTCTTTGGAGTTTCCTGTTTCAGCTTCTAAGATAGTAAGGTAAACCCAGTAATAGTTATTACTCCTTAGGCTTCTAGACTTCTTGGATTTCTTTACAATTACCTCAACTTTATTCCCGTCTAAAGTTCCAACATAAAGGTCAAAGTTTTCTCTATTATCAAAGTAAAGTTTAGAATCTTTAACTAACCCGTAAAACTTAGGAATTATCATTTATTTAGATTAAAATGGGATAGAATCCAAAGGTATATTATCCACCTCTTGATACCCTGCTGGTGGCACATAAATTGGCTCTTGGTTGGCCTGTGGTGCGTTATTCTGTGTTAGTTGGCTAACTGTAGGATTATGTGATACTGGAGCGTTAGAGGGCATTGTAGGGCTTGCTGTGCCGTTATACTGATACTGGCCTTGATTCTGCGGTTGATAATCATTAACTTGAACATACAATTTACCATCTTTACTAACCTTGACCTGTAGTTTGACTTGATTAGATTGTCTGCCATTAATTTCTACAGTCTTATAGTTAGCTCTCATCCACTCCACGAATTTGTCGCAGTCAATTACAATGTCAGCTTTAACCCATTCTGGAGCTTTGGGGTGTGGGTTATAAATAAATAGCCCGTTTACAAATTTGTTGTTTTCCATATTTTTACCATTTAGATTGATTAGTTGCTGGCTCGTTGTGATAAGTAGTAGTTAGTTCGGGGCTGTCTTTTTCGGCATCATCACCAGTCGGTATATTAAAGGTTTTCATATAAATATACTTGACTGCCCCAGTGATTGCTTTATAAACTCCTTTATCGCCCATATCAGCACCGTGTCCTGTCGCAATACCTTCTAAAAATTCGCCACTTTCAACATCATAAAACTTATAAGGCACTTCAACTTCAACTAAAAACATCGTGCTACCATTTTTAGAATTATAAGGGGTTGTTTTAATAGTTTTAGACGAGTAATTAAATACCACCTTGTTTTTATCTAAAAGCTCTTTCATTTTCTCGGTGATTTGTGTTTCTGATAGATAATTATACTTGTTGTTTTGGTTATATCCGTCCTTGTTCATTTTTTCTATGTCTTTTTGGACAAGATAAAGCTTGTTTAGAATTGCTTTCATAATTATTTAATTTGCTTAATAAAACGATAATGGCTAATAGCTCCTCGCTCACCTTTAATAACTGAAACGATACCAGCTTGCCTTAGACTTCTCAACCGCCTCTCGCAGTTACTCTCTATAAAACCAAGCCTTTCTGCTAGTTCCCTTAACTGGTCAATCTTCACCACTCCCTTAGACTTCAAGTAAAGATATAAAGACATTTTAAGACTGTTGGCTCGCATTGTTTTCATACGATTGGTTCTTTAGTTAATAAGAACTCATCGGACTCGTGATATTGAAAGCAATCCCAACAAAGGGAAGTAGCAAGTAAACTTTCAATATCTTTTTTGTTCTCGCACCGCTTGCCACAATTTTGGCAGAGATTTGAAAATTTGTTCATATAATAGAGATTATTTTTATATTTGTGGCTGTGGGATTATTTAGCTTCGCATTATGCGTTGGGGGTAAAACCCTTAATTGCTGTTGCTAAGTTGCTCCGCTCCCATTTAACTGACTGCTTTATCAGCACCACTTGTTTTATTCTTCGTCGCTTCTGTCAGGGATATAAACCTCCCCAAAAGGATTAGTCAATCCTAAGTCTTCAAACTTCTCAAACTGTTCCTCACTCCCCTCAAAAATATCTCTCACCTTTTCAGCGTTCACATTCTTTACAGTCAATCCACACTCCTCGGCTTCGTTTAGATATTCTTCTTGCTCGTTTGTGAGGTCTTTGTATGTGTCGTTCATAAAGTTAAAAGTTAATTGAGCCAATAATTAAGAAAGCAATGATTAGAGCATAAGTGGAAAGTGATAAACCTTTTTCTTTATAGTTCCAGTAAGCTCGGCTTTGGGATTGATACATAAGTTTGTGATTAAGATTTGTTATGGAAGTTTATTGGCCAAGGGGAAAGTGGATGGTTCTTAGCTTTTGATTGCTCTAGGCTGTAATCTCTACTAACCCCTCAGCTCAACTTCTCTATGTTTATATAGTATCATAGCAGGATAGAAAAGTCAAGCACTTATCACCCAATAAACACGGGGGT